>Ga0157359_1000076_pt1 | contig 27341 bp, 26 predicted proteins | sample AttcapACBM3_FD_111482 | JGI IMG/M metagenome (GOLD analysis project Ga0157359, IMG submission 111482) | Fungus gardens microbial communities from leaf cutter ant in Botucatu, State of São Paulo, Brazil - Atta capiguara ACBM3 | ecosystem: Host-associated > Fungi > Mycelium > Unclassified ...
GAACTGAAGAAACGGAAACTGACAGGAGGTGTTTAAATGCTGGTGTCTGGGGGTCTCCTAATGAATGCTCTTGGAATTTTTTATCTTGTTTTTCAGCCTCAGTCGGTGTTAGTTTATATATTTGTATTCGTCTTTTTGTGATTATTGCCCAGTGGTGAAAGCTCGTGGGCTTACTAAGAGAGAACCAAGCACGCTGAGATGTAAACCCTTTTGGTCTTCTATTTACTATTGTGTATACTACTTGTTTTTTTTAAATCAACAATTTATTACACAGAGCGCGATGGCAGACCGTGGCAGACCGTGGCACGCTTCTTTCTCTTTTACCACCATCTTGTATGGTAGCGCCCATAAGAGACTTAGCGAATATACAATTTCCACTTCAATTCTCGGCTATTCAACCTCACAAATCATCAACAGCTCTTGAATTACCAACTGTGTTTCACTCAAACAACGCAGGGATGGACATTTTTTGCAGGATTTGCTCCTAACAATTACGACGAGGTGAGAGGTAGAACCCTCTCGACTAAAGAACAAACATCTAGGGACTCTTCAATGTCTTCAACAAAGTCGTCCATTGTGTACTATGAAAGGATGGAGTGCAATAATGCCATGAACATAGACGTCGACATGGACAACAATTCTCCGGCTTTGTCTTATGAGACATCCCAGGAGAAAGCAATTTGAGTCAGTGAGGTGGCTGACCCCCAAACCAACATGATGAGCCAATGTGGTAACTCTAATGTTTCTAACTTGAACCCTCAATGTGTTCTGGACAATCAAATGGCCCCTAATCCCACACATGTTCAGACTATGCACCATGCTGATGACATGGTCATCAACATTCAACTTCCATACAATTCAAGCACTCCTATGAAATCTGAACTCTGGGATGGAAGCTTCTATCCCATTTCACTTCATAGTTTGATAAAACACTTAGTATCAGACTTGAAAAATATCAAAGACTTCTTGAACTTCATGGCTAAGTACATTTCTAACAAACAGGTTGATTCATCAAAATCCAATGATCTTGAGGACTTTTATGGTATGGGCAAAGTAGTATGGAATTTCATTTCCTCTGTTTATCAGGCTAACTGGGATTTTCTCTATGCTAACAAACAGTCTAACTCTCTTAGAAAGAAAATTGTGGCAAAGTTCACTCCAAAAATTCAACCTACTACCAACAAAAACAAGATTATCGATAAACTGACTCTGGTGAATATTGAAAGAATTTCCCCTCCTATTTCTGTCAAATCCCAGAAGGAGGTTAACCAAATTTCCAAATACTTCAAGAATATCAAACCAGCTAACAATACTAAACAACCTCAAAAATTGTATGCCCAAGCTTTAAAACAGAATATTAGCATGTCTGAAGTCATCAAGATTAAAGAAGCATTTTCAACTATAGGCACTAACAAGATTGAGCAAATCAACAACATTATAAAGAGTAACACAAAGGCAAAACCTCATATTCAAATGATGATGAAAGAACCATCAAGAAAACACATTATCATCTTCATGAGTAGTGAAAACAACATGAAATTCATGAAAAATTCCTCTATTCATGTTACTAACATAAATAAGTCTCTTAGGAATGCAAAGTCTGAGGTTCTCGTAAACTTCATTTGGTCTGACCCCTTAGAAATAACAGTAGTCACTAACAAGATCTCTTTGCAATTGGACTTGCAAATCATTGAACAGTATGTCAAGAATGCTGATGATATCGATGCTTTACAAGTGAAAGTTTCTTGACTTCCACAATCTAAGTCTTATCTAAAAATAATAGGTATCTCATATTTCCCTTATAGCAACTCTCAGAATCGACTCACATCTAGTAACATCAAGGAAATTATTAAGCAAAATCAAATCTTTGATAACATCACACTCACTTTTAAGCTACATATCATTAAAGTGTCACTAAAGTTAGACATGTCAATCATTTGGATCGACATTTGGGATGTTCAAAGTGGAAGTAGAGCTAAGAGCTTGATTAATTGATGCTTCAACATAGGAAGGTATATCACTACAATAAGAGAAGCTAACATGAACTCTGGGATTCCACAATGTAAAAATTGTTGGAAATGGAAACACACCACATTTTCATGCAGAATTCAAGGATCCAAATGCATCAAATGTAATGGACTGTATAAATTAGAGAATCATCACAAATTCAGTTGGTGTTGCAAAGCCAATAAAAAGACGAACTCACCATGTCTGGAAATGAAGTAAGGCAAACCATGTTCACATACATTCAAATGTTCCAATTGTTGAGGCGACCACCAAGCAGATTCCAATTTGTGTCCATTCTGGAAGTACAGGTTTAACTACAAATGGCATCAGAAGAAATACATTGAGGTCCATAAAACAGGACGAAGTCAATTCATTCTATCAGGAACAGTAACTCATAATAATTTGTGACAACTTAAAAATTTTTTCTCAAAATGTCTGCAAAAATTCTCTGATTGTCAACACTATTCTAAAGGCTCAGTTGTCCTTTAACATTATCTTTCTTTAAGAACTCCCATAGTCAATTATTTGTACAATTCCAAGCTTTACTAGTTACGAAGGGAAAAAACTGGTTAGAGCTCCTTATCATCCCAACTGGCTTACTTTTGCCAGATCTCCAACAAACAAGTTGGATTCTCCAAGAGTACTGACCTATATTAACATTCAAGTTTCTTGTCTCCATTTTTCTTTGTGAAATGACATTTTCAATTATAGGGATGTTTCATGTATTTCTTTTATCAATTAAGGATTTTCTTTTTTTCTAATCAATGTTTATTTGGTTTCATCTCAGACAGCCTTAAAGTATCTTAAAGATACTAAGACCAACATTAGTAACATAATCATCATGACTGGGGACTTTAACATTAGAGACAGTCTATGGGATTCCAATTTTCCATTTTATTCCATTCATAGTGACATGTTGTTCAATGTTACAGACTTTTTTTCTCTAGCTCTATCCAATCTGACTGAAAATTTTCCTACTAGGTTTTTGGATAACAATCAAAACTCAAACTTAGTCTTAGACCTAGTTTTCACCTGACCTTTGTCTATGAAATTCAACCATCACTATATCTATTCAGACTGGAGACTTATGTCTGATTATGCTCCGATCACTGTTGACATTCACATTGATGACAAAAACATTCCAACTAAGTAGTGCTCTTTAGTCAAAGGAAGTGATGAAGAAAAATAATTTATTGAGGACCTCACTCGATTTATCAAGAACTTAAATATATCACCAATCCAAGATACTGAATCTTGAGAAGAGGTTGTTCAATACTTAGCAACCAATATTGAAGATATTTGGTTCAAATATTCAAAAACAGTCAATATAACAAGATACTCCAAAGCATGGTGGAATGAAGATTGTTGACATATACTATAAAAATATTGACAATCCTGCAGTTTAGAAAATTGGAAGAATTTCAAAAGTATGGTCAAGAAATCCAAGCATTTATTCTTTGATGAAAAGATAGATGAAATCACAAACAAGAAATGCAGCCCATAGGAACTTGTGAATTGGATCAAGAAATATAAACTACCTGTGATTAAAGCTATTCAATACGAAGGATGACTATGCATTGAATTAGAAGACCTATGGAACACTTTTCACAAATTCTTCAACTCTGCTCAAGAAAGAAAAGTCAATACTTATTTTCTAGATGAAATTCTAGATAAATCTACAATCAAGTAAAAGTTGTTTTTTAGGAATAAAATTATTGATGTAGTCAAAAAATGCAACAATTCGTTAATACTAGATCCAGACAAAGTTATGTGGAGCCATATCAAGTCAATTATCAGAGACAAAGATTGTATTAACAAGTTCATTGACATCGCTAATGTCTGCATAGAGCTGGAACATTGGCTGACTTATTTCAAAACTTCTACAACAGTTGTTATCCCCAAGCCTAACAAGGCTATGTTCAACTCTCCCAAGTCATATTGACCAATTGTTCTTCTCAATACTATTGGAAAACTTGTTGAAAGAATGATTGGTGAACATCTCCAATTCTATATAATGTCCAACAATTTTATTCATTCTAGTCAACTTAGAGGTTTAAAATTAAGATCCACCACAGATGCAGGAGTTACACTAACTTATATTATTTGTTTAGGATAGGCTAAAAACCTTACTACTAGCACTCTTGTATTCAACATAGCCCAATTTTTCCCCTCCCTAAATTATCAACTCCTCCCCCTTATTCTAGATAAAGTGGGACTTGATTAAAAAATTTCAACATTCTTTAAGAATTATCTAGTAGGAAGAAAAACAAAATACCTATAGAACAATTTCATATCTCTCTTTTTCAATGTGAACATTAGAGCCAGTCAAGGATCAGCTCTTTCTCTTATTCTTTCTACCCTCTATTTATCACTTGTTTTTCATTCTTTTGAAAATCGTTTAAAAATTCTAAAAATTCCTATTTCCATTATCTCTTTTGTAGATAATGGTCTTTTTATTTTTCAGAACAAATCCATCTTACACTCTAACACTAATCTCTTTTGTTGCTACAACATTATTTTGTCTTTACTTATGAAATGTGGCCTTGTTGTAGAACATGAAAAAACTGATATTTTCCATTTTTCTAGATCTCATGGTTTATTTAACCCACCTTCTCTCAACTTATCTCCTCTTAGAGGTTTAGTCTTACTCTCTAAGAACATATGGAAATACCTTGGGTTCATTTTTGATTGCAAACTTAATTTCAGAAATCATATAGATTAGATTTCTATACAAACAAGACAATTTCCACAATCAAATATATGAAGTTGCTTGGTAACTTGTCAAGAGATATTAATCTGCTCCAAAAGAGAAGACTCTACAGATGTTGTACTTTACCTATTACATTATATGGGTTTCCACTTTGGTACTACAACAAAGCCCCAACTTATTATTTTCTCAACATATTATGAAAGATACAATGAAGAGCAGCTCTATGGATTTCAGGAGCATTCCATACATCTCCTATGCCAGGGATTGAGGCCATATCAGATCTAGTTTCTATATACCTTCATCTCAGAAAACTATATAGTTGATTTCTTTTATGTGAATCATCTCTCTCATCTAACCACATCATCAGTAATATTCTCAGCTCTAACAAGATGCAAGAGAAAAGTTGTCACATCTCTTCTATAGACTATTTCACAGCCAAGCAAAGAATTCAATTGAAATTTCCACTCATTGATGTGGACAACAAGCATAATGAATTTTTTCCATTCTTTTCTTTCTTTAACAAGGAATTTGAATCTGGAAATAGACTTATAGATTTATTTTCAGATCATTTCTCTTTCTATTTTTGCTCTTCCAATTCAAAAAAATACATTGAAAAATTGGACAAAATCACATTCAAGGCATTATCTAACCCTTTATCAACAATTGTTGTGTTAGATGCTAGTATCAAGAATCATGTTGCCACTTCAATATCACACATTCATTCCTACAATAAACCTGTCGTCAAAATATTATACAGAGCTATCAACATTACCACAACTGAAGCCAAACTTTTTGCTATACATTGTGGGATAAATCAAGCAGTCACCAATCAAGATGTCAATCATATAGTGGTCATCACTAACTCCCTTCATGCTACCAAGAAGATATTTAACTCTTCTGTTCATCCTTATCAAATTTATTCAGCTGCTATTTCTCAGGAACTTAGGGAATTCTTTTCAAGGGATTCTTATAACTGTATTGAATTTTGGGATTGCCCTAGTAAACAAAAGTGGCCACTACATTATTCAGTTAACAAAGACACCAAAAGTATGGTCTCTACGCCATTATTCCCATGTAAATTATCCTGGAATTTCTGTAGGAAAACAGAATGCAACACAATACTTTTACAATAGAGAATACTCTTTCAAGCATCAGACTCTAAAGAGAAAAATTTCCTTGACTTACTCAATGATGATCTAAATCCTCTTAAACCTTCAAGTATTAAAGGAGGACCTTGGCTGCAATGATTTGGTCATTCAAATTCATTGTGTGCTTGCTCATCAAGAGCTATCATGAATCATGCTCTAATAGGAGAATATTGACTAAGGTTCTTCTCTAAGAGAGAATTTGTGTGTTCATGTAGTAACTACCTGATTGAAACAAGACAATACATTCTACATGAATGTAAAAGGTTTAACAACTATTAGAATCTGAGGAAGAATGTTGTAGCAACCACTTGCCATAATGGCACTTGTAGTATGCTAACTTCAGCAAAGCTCTCAGATGGCTATCTAGTAGTGGGGATTACAAGAGAACTCGACAAGGAGCCCTCACTGCATTGCTCCTCTATTTATATAAATACAAGGTAGTCCATGTTACAACAATGCGTCTACCTCATGTCCTATTACTCATCCACCATGCTTCTACCTCAAGGCCACCATGCCATATTTATGTGCTCTGATGTCATACTCTTTAATCTCCGTCACCATGTGTGCACCATGTGTACATCATGAGGAACCATTGTCTCTTGACATCATCTCTAACCCTAACTCTGATCTAGACTTCTCTCAATCCTTCTAGACCCTAAGTCCTTTCAGACCGCTCTAGACTTCTATCACATAACTTCCTAGTCACGTGCTCTTTCTCTATTGTAGACTAATAAAATATTATCTATCTATGTCTGGCTAACCCTAACCCTAGCCAAAGTCTGTCCACACACTCATCTTATAACAAAAAAATGATAGCCCATTTCATGCTTTTTCTTCAATTTAACTCTAGTGCTTTTTCTTTTGAATAGTGCTTTTCATAAGTTCTACTTTATGTATAACTACATAAACATGACTTAGTATTTATCTTTAATTTTCATTTTCATTTTCTTTTCACATGTTGATTCAGTCCTAATGTAAGTAGTTATGAAGTAGCTAGCATGGTCTGCCAGCATACCCCATGTAATAAATTGCTGATTTTTTTTAAAAAAAAGATGGCAGACTATAGTAGCCACTTTGTAACTACATTAAATACAATGCTATAGCTGCAACAATATTGCAAGCTCATTTAGGTTGTATTCCAAAAAGGATATAAATTGAAAGAGAGTTTCTCTTCCCAGATTCCAACCCTTGTTAAATCTTCTACAGTTGTAAAGAATGTGATGTTTTGTTTTGATTGGATATAATCCACATGGATAACTGAATTCTTCTCTTGGGAAAAAACAAAGTTGATACTCTCCTATTGGAGCATGATTAGTAATAGCTTGGGTAGCTCAAGCACACAATGAATTGGAGAATCCAAAACTCTTGATTCATGGTCCTCCTTTCATATAAAAAGACTTAATATCTGAAAGATCATTTATTGAGTAGATTAAGAAAAATTTTTCTCTTGAGACTTAATGTTTTGAATTCATTGTGCTATTTTTTAATAATGTTATTATATTTCTTCTTTTTGCTCAAGTTCTATAATATCTTGCTAGGATAAAGTAGAATAAGATCAAATTTCTTTGTTTTCTTATTCACCTAAGCATGTAAGTGCTAGGTATCAAGATTGTTGACAGTGGACTTCATTTTTATTTTCTCTTTTCACTTCATTTTATTTTTTATTTTTATTTTCTTTTATTTTCTATTTTTAGAACAACTTGGGTTAGGGTTTATCTGTCACGCTGTCACATCAGTCACAAGTTGATGGCATAGTCACAAGACTGATCATGGGACTTGAGAGAATAGAGTAGAAGGTTCTGGAATAAAGTGACATCATACAACATGGACAACACATGTTGGCCTCATGTTATACACATGGTCATTTAGGGTAGGGTGCACAGTAGTGAGCACAGACCATGAGTAGTAGTATATAAGGTAGATTACTTTGTACTAGGAACTCTATTGAGTTCTCTTGTGTTACTCAATACAAGAGTTATTTCATTGCTTAAACATCTTGAGCTTTGAATCATAACATAAGATAGTTTACCTTATATACTATAGACCATGGTCTGTGCACATACTACAACTAACCTATCCTAAAGTATATGTGCTTTTTATAAAAGACCAACATGTTGTTGCTATGTTATATGATATCACTTATTTCAGAATCTTCTATATTTTTCTTTGTGTTATATAGAAAAGTGAAAATGAAAACTAAAATAAAGTAAAAAAATAGAAAATAAAAATAAAAATAAAATAAATCAAAACCAAGTCCACTGTTTACAACTTTGATATAATCCCTCTCTTTAAGATTTCTTCTCCAGAAAAACTGACTTCCATATTTACAAGTTTCTTTTTAATTTCTTCAGATATTCCTCTTCAAACTTCCCATTATCCCACCTATACAATATCTTTGCTATATACTTCTCTGGTAGCCCCCCTCTTCTATAGTCTCATTCTTCTGCTAAGTTCAATTTTTCTTATCTACTTACTTCTGTACTTATTCTCCTCTCAAACTTTGCTACTACTTCTTTTATATTTTCTAGATCTTCTTTTTTCATGTATCATTTTCTGCTGTAAACTCCTTCTACCATACTAAATATTTTACTATTCCTCATATTTTCCTTCTATTTAAGATTTTTTCTACTTTCTATTCTTTTACTTCATCAACTTTTACTAGCTTTTGTTCTTTCACTTTCTATCTTTTCACTGTTTTTCTATATCTTACTACTCTGCTAACATTTACCACTAGATGAATCTTCATAGAAGTTGGCAGTTTCAACTTTACCATATTTCACATTTCTTGATATTACTTCTTCTACTATATAAGACTCTACATATTGTTCTGTTAATTTTTTCACTGGTCTTTCTTTGAATACTAAGTTTTCAGAACTCAGCATCACTTTGTTGTCTTTCTTTCATTTCTCCACCTCTTTTTGCTTTCTATTTGCTTGCTTCTTCATCTCTTTCTGTGCTTTTCTTAATGCTACTCCTGCTTTCTTCTATACTTTCTTTATTCTCTCTATAAACTCTATTGCTTTTTCCATTTTTTCTCTCCTGATGTCTATTCCCATTCTCAACTTTTTTTCATAGTTTGCCATGAATGGTGATACTTTTGTTACCAAATGAACTTTGTTGTTCACTGCAAATTCTGCTATAGCTAGCTATTCTGGCCAATCTCTTTGTCTATTTTATATAAGAACTTTAAGCATTGTTCTAACTCTGAGTTCATCTGTTCCATCTGCCTATCTATCTATAGGTGGAACACTGTTGACAACCTTGTCTCTATTTCTAATATCTTATTCAACTTTTTTGTTAACTCTACTGCAAATTGTGGATTCCTATCTAATATCATATTCTCTAGAAACCTATGCAACTTCTACCTATTATCTCTAAATAATCTTACTAGCCCTTTTACCAATGTCATTTCTATAGTTGTCACAAAATGCACTATTTTTGACAATCTATCATATATTACTAGAACTGCATCTTTCTCTGCTACTATTGGCAACTTAGTAATGAAGACTACTGTTAAATGTATCTACACATTCTCTAGTATCTTATTTGTAATTAACTTCTCTGCTGGTACTTCTGTTCTATTCTTCATTCTCTGACACAAATTATGTTCTTCTATATATTTTCCAACATCCTTTATTACTTTTGACCACTAGTAGTTCCTTGTCACTAACTTTATCATATTCCATCTTTCTCTATGTTTAGCTACTAGTGTATCATAATGTAACTAGATAACTTCTAATCTCAACTCCTTATCCTTTGGTATATATATCTTTTCTTCCTTCAGCATTAACTCTCTTTCTATTTTCCATTCATTACTCCTTAGTATTTTAACTCTTACTTTTTTCATTTCTTCCACAACTCTTACTGCTTCTTCATCTTTCTCTCTTATTCTTTTTATCTTTTCTACTAACATTATTTCTGGTCCTTCTACCACTACTTCCATCATTCCTCTAATTTACTCTTCTTTTATCAACTTCTGGTTTTCAATACTGTTTTCTATCTTCATTTTCAAATCTGGTCTTTTACTCAACTTATCTACTTTTCTTATCCTAACTTCTGGCATGTGCTTCAAAGTGAGATCAAATCTAGACAAATATAAGATCTATTTAGCCTATCTCTGATTTAACTTCTGTATCTTTATAAGTATTCCAAATTCTTATGGTCCATTCAGACCTCAAATTTAAATTTAGTGTCTTTTAGCAGATATATTCAAGCCTCCAATCCTCTAATTACTGCTAACATTTTCTTGTTGTGAATTTCATAATAACACTCTGTTTCATTTAATAATTTGGAAAGATAAGCCACTAGTTTCTATTTCCTATCTTTATACTCTATAGACAACATCTCTCTTGTTGCATAATTTGATACATCTATCTTCATTTTTATCTTCTTGTTTAAATCTAGAGCTACTAGTATGGGTTCTGTGATGAATTTTTGCAAAAATTCTTTACAAACCTCTTATAGTAGTTAGTTAGTTTCAAGAACTTCTAGATCACCTTAACCAATTCAGGTATTGGTCAATTTTTTTCTATCTTTATTCTGTCTAGTTCTATCATTACTCCTAAGAAGTCCATCTTCCTAACATTTCATTTACTTTTCTCTAGTTTTATATATAAATCATTTTCTTATAATCTTCTTAATATTTCTTCCACTAATTTATTATATTCTTTTTTACTTTCTATTCCTACTATCACATTGTCAATAAAACTTCCCACTTTTTCTGTATTGATCAAGTTTCTTAGCAACTCATTTATTATAACCTGAACTATGGCTGGTGAATTTGTTAAAGCAAACATGACTATTAACTCAAACAATTCTATAAAGGCCACTTTCTACTTATCTTTTTTTTTATTCTTATATTGTTATAACCTATCTTAAGTCTAACTTTGTAAACATCTTAGTTTTTAATATTCTTGATAATGTTTGAAATAAGTGGTAACAGATAATTGTTTTTTACCATCTACTTATTAAGATACTGATAATCTTATATCATTCTCTTCTTCCCATCTTTCTTTCCTACAAAGAACACTAGTATAGTCTGTGGTGATTTTGATGGTCAAATATATTTCTTTCTCATTTGCTTCTGAATAAACTTTCTTACTTCTTCTCTCTCTTCTCTAGATAAGAAATAAAATTTCCTTTTTCTTGGTACAAACTTCTCTTTTAAATCAATTATATAGTTCTACATCTTTCTTATTGGTATTCTCTCACTTGCTTTTTTCCCAAAGACTTTGATCTACTTATGGAATTGTTCTGAAACCAACTTCTTTTCTTTTTCTTTCTCATTCCAAATTTCCCACTCCTCTGTTATCTTTTTTATTTTCATTGTCTTTCTTTTTTTCTGCTTTTTCTTCTATCACTTTTTCTCTTTCTTCTTTTACTTCATCTTTTTTAAATTTTTGCTACCTTGATTTTCCTTGTTTTAGCCCACATTGCTTCTCATATTCATTTGAACATTTTTTCATCTTTACTTATTCAGTCTTCCAATTGATCTCAGAATTATAGCATGTTAACTATGGCATTCACAAGATTACATTTTACTTTTGTCTACCAATCACATCAATCTCTATCCTTTCTTCATGTTCCTGATAATAAATATTGACTTTCACAGGATGCTCTATCAGTTTTTTCTTATTGAACATTTCATCCACATTCCTTACATAAATAGGTTTTTCAGTTTTCTTCAATTTAAATCACTTCTTCATAAATTATAAGCTCATCACCAGTCTTGTCACCTTACTATCCAACAATATATATATTATATCTATCTTTCTTACTTCTACTAGTTTTCTCTTTTATTTTATTTTTTAAATTTTCTTCTCTCAAAATTATTCTTTTATCTTTTTTACTTATAAATTCCTCCAGATCTAGAATATTAGCTTACAATATTCAATTAGCTAGTATATGTCAGAGGACCCCAAACTCTGAACTTTAAAACTGCAATACTGGAGTTTGCCAAGTCTAATGTCTGCTTGCAACACTATAGAGTTCATCATACTCACTCTGGTACTTTGTCAACTAACCTCTGATTACTGCAAACACTTCCATAGTCATCACTTCTAGTCTCTGATTGCTATCAGATGAGTACCTGTTACTTTTGTATATTATTCTAGATATTTCTATCAAGTGCCTAATTATTTGAATACTGTCATTCCTAGATTGGTCAGTATTGTTCTGCTAGATTGGAATGTATCCTAGAGTATTTAGCAGAGTTGTCATCTTCAGAAAACCTCATACTATTTTCTTAAGTTCCTTCTGAAGCAAACTCTATGAACTTTGTAGACTTTTTCCAGTTGTCCTAACAGTATATAGAACTTATTATCAGAACCTAGTCAAGAATTACTAAATTCTCCTCCTTTTTTGAATTATTTATAATGTTCAAATTGTTCTCATACCTAATTTTTCTTTCTTAACCTATTATACCTTGATTTGTATAATTTTTTATAAGATGGCCAAACTCTTCATAGCTGTAGCAATTCCTTTCTCTGTCTACCTCTATTATATAAGAATTCTTTTTCATTCTCCTCTACTTACTCCTGGTTATTGTAGTGAGTTTCTAACCACTACTGTATTTGTTCTTTTTATTTCTTCTATTAAAGCAAGCTCTATTAGCATCTGCTATATTTCTTGTTTTTTAGGCCACATCTGAGATAGAGATAACCATGGTCTAAATTCTTCTTGGTTACTCTCTATATCTATCTGTTTCTACCTCTGACTTATATATGTAATAATACCTATTGAATTTGTTTCTCCACTTCTATTTCTTTCATTCTCATTCTCAAGTATAACTTATATACTGTAATAAATTCTGATACCTTACTTGCTTCTTAATTAAATATTGGTAGCTTGGCCATCTCTATATAGGACCCTATATTGGATTCATCTATTCTCTCTTTGCTTACAATAATTGCTTGTAGTGCTGCTATCTGCTCCTGTTATATTCTTATCTGCTCCAAAAGTTGATTAATATTGAATTGACTTATGTTGTTATAAGAAGGAAAGAATCAATAGGTAATGGTGATAGTAATAGTAGTAGTTGTTAAAGTTAAAGATAGTAAACTTGAATTATTTTCATTTTATTTCTCATTTTCATTTTCATTTTAATTTAATTTTCTTATTTTTGGACTTAAGATTAGAGATCAGCATGACATCATATATGACTATCACAAAATGTCACATAACACAGTCACAAGTCATAGTTATATATTCTTTAGGGTAGGCTAGGTTTAGTATAGTAGTCTAATAAACTACTAGCCTAGTGTATATAAAATAGATACTCTGTAACTAGAAATTTATTGAGTTTTCTAATACAAGATTCTTTTCTTATTTTAATACTTTGAGGCTTGAATTGTAATATTAGAATTCAATATCTTTCCTTGAGGTAGTCTAATCTAGAGCCTTCTTTACATCTTTTTCTTACTTTATTTTCATCCTCAACTAGAAGCAATACTGCTCTTGATTAAAAAAAAATAGCTAGACTTTAGGCTTAAGAGATGTACTAGCTAGATATGAAAAGCCTAGTTGTTTATTTTGTATTGAAACCTACTAGTGCTTAGTAGATGTAAAACCTTGTATGGGTGTGTTAGATAACTTTTTCATATAGTGACTTCATATTACAAGATTCTCTTATAATCTATTCATACAGAAAAACAGCAGTAACTATTTAGATACTGTCTAGAGTAGAATAGTCTTCTTAGACCAAAATTATATACATTCTCATCAAGATAGTAGTTGGTAGTTTAAGTAGTCAGTAGATAGTGTGAGATAAACAAGAAGAATGCCACTAGCACTAGCATCTACCAAGATAGTATTGAGTTTAGAATACAAATTAAAGGGAGAAACAAGTACTAGTTCTATCTTCCTTCTTTATACATTTTCTCTCCCTACCCTACTACCATAATTTTTATCATCTATACCAATCAATTTACTCCTATTTTATTATAATATGAGTTAATACAGCTTAATCAACTTAGAGCAGTTAGTCTAACAGCAACAAGAGCAAATAGCTATCTTACAGATACTAATTGCTTAAGCTGGGCTAGGAGGAGGAGAGATGGCAGTGGTTTCTCAATCCAACACTAGGTTAAGCATAGAAGTGGCTAAGCTATAGATGTTCAATAGAGCTGTAAACAAGATTTCTAGGTTTTTTACAGTATGTAAATCATATATTGGAATAAGAATAGGGAATATAGTAGTAGAGGAGCAGATACAATAGGTTTTGTTATATATGCAGAGAGAATCAGCAGATATATAGAAGAAAAGTATTATAAAAAATTTAGAAAATGAAAATTTAAGCTATATAACAGTTGGGGAATTTTTATCAGACTTAAAATAAGAATTCAGGGGAGGAAATGACAAAACAATGAAAGTAGCAGAACTAAAGAAAGTAGAATAAAAAAGCAGAATTATAGAAGAATTTGTTCAGGAATTCAGAAGAGCAGTAGGGGGAAGTAGTTATGAAGAAAGGCTATTAATTGAAGAATTTAAGTAAGATATGAATGGAGTAATTTGACAAAGACTTATAAAGTCAGAATGTCAACCCAAGAGTATTGAGCAGTAGTAGAGAGAGTAATGAATTTAGATAGGCACTGGAAAGAGAGCAAGAGAGAAGAAGAGAGATTGAAAGATAAAAGAGAAACTGGGGTTCAAGTACTAAGGCAAACTATAGGGGTATAATAGCAACAGATGTCATGGTCTTAGATTTGACTAAAAAGATAGAAGGTTCCTTAATAATAGATGCTGACAGAACCTGCTTTTATAGAAGGAATAGAAAGGATAAATGTGGTCATAGTAAACCTACAATAGTAGACAGGGTTTATACTAAGACATGATCTATATGTTATGGATATAAATAAAGAAAGAAATTGTTTTGGTCATATTATAAGAAACTACAGAAATAGAGAAATAGTAAGATAAGAAAGAAGATTGAAGTATAGAGACAATTCAACTAATTCAAATAAAGAAGAGAATCTAATAGTTCTTGATTAGATTTTAGTATAAATAGGTTTGCAATGCTTTCTAGAGTAATAAAACTATAACCTAAATAATGGGAACATGTTGAGAGAAGTCATAGTGAAAATTGAGCTGAAAAGAATTAATACTCAGAAAGAGATAAAAATAGAGGTATTGTTGGATAGTGAGATGACAAGACTGGTTATGAGTTTAGATATTATGATCACTTCCTTATGTTTACAGCTTAATTTCAACATAGTTTATAGAGTTTAGGGTTTACTTCTTATGACTCAATGATTGGCTGCACCATAGTTAGTCTTAGTCAGTGCCTTATATAGTAGGTATTGTTTCTTTATTTCTACCTTATGTAGTCTGATGTCACTTTATATATGTATACCATACATTCATCTTATGGTCAATAGGTATATATAGTTATAGATACAGTCTTGTATTCTTATGCTTTACCAATTGACTCATTCCTATCCTCTTACTCAAGTTTTTGTCTAAGTTGCAATCTGAGCCAAGTCTAAGGTTGTAACATTAGAGTTTATAAGAAAGTAGAGATTTAAGTTGAAAAAAATAGAAAGACTATTATATGTAAGAAATATGGATAGTTTCTTCAACAAGTAGAAATCTATTGAGCATATAGTAGAGGTCAATATTTATTATCAGAAGCATAGAGAAAAAATAAAGATAAATGTGATTAGAGAGCAGAAGTAAAGTGTAATTTTGGGAATGTTGTTGTCAGAGTTGAAGACAGTGGACTTGACCTTAACTTAACTTTTCTTTTTCCTTTCTATTTTATTTCATTTTTTCATTTTTATTTTATTTTAGACTTAAGATTAAAGTTTAGTATAACATTACAATTGTTATATAATATAACTTAGTGTTACACATCAGTCACATAATGATGTCACAGTTGCAAGTCACATGATCATGTGATATATAAAACATTGTAGAATATTCTAGAATAAAAAGATGTTATATAGTATATTCTATATATATTAATCTTAAGAATAACATATAGCTCTTTAGGGTAGGCTAATAGTAGTGTAGCATGAACCAGTAGTCTAGTGTATATAAGGTAGACAACTTTGTACTTAGAATTCTATTAAGTTTTCTTATGTTAATTCTAATACAAGGTTCTTTCTCTTAGCTTACTTTAAAGTTTTAAGTTTGTGACAGCTGTGGCAAATAAGCCACAATCCTGAGATTGATTGGAGAATAGAAAAAATAAAGATGATAAGGTGCCTAAAGGAGTGTGGAAAATAGTGAAGGCCAAAGTAGAGAAAACTGGAATAGTAAAAACAAAAGAACAAAAGAAAGAAAAGAAGAAAGAAGAGATAAAGAAAGAAGAGAAGAAGGAGCAAAAAAAAAAGAAAAAACCAAAAAGAGAGAGAAAAATGGAAGTGAAGAAGGTAGCAGAAAAGTAAAAGATTTGAGATAAGAAAGAAAAAGCAGTAAAATCTGAAGAAAAAGCTAATAAATTACTTTCTTAAGGGTTTTACAAATAGATTTATATCTTTAAAAAAAGCAAGTGTGAGAATACCAATAAAAAAGGTGTGGGATTATGTAATAAAGACAAAGGAGAGATTTGTGCCAAGAAAAAGAAAAGTATATCTATTATCAAGAAAGAAAAGAAAAGAGATATATGAGTTTATTAAAAAATAATTGATAAAAGGATATATTAGACTCTTGAAGTTGCCTCAAATAGTATTAGTATTAGAGTTGTAAATGATGGACTTCATTTTATTTTATTGTTCTTTTATTTTTTATTTTGGAGATTTAGAGTTAGAATTAGCATAATATTATAAGTTATTGTCACATAGCATAACTCAGTATCATACATTGGTCACAATTACACTGTTATATGATTATGTACTATGAGAGAACATAGTAAAAATATTTAGAAAATAATATTATTATAACATGTTTGATATATGTTGATTTTAAGGATAATATATGACCTTTTAGGATAGGTTAATAATACTGTAGCATAAACCAGTAGTCTAGTGTATATAATATAAATAAGTTTGTATTAGGAACTCTATTAAATTCTCTTGTGTTACCTAATACAAGATTTCTTCTCTTTGATCTACTTTAAGGTCTTTGAGTTATAATATTAGAACTCAATTCCACTACTTGGAACTATTTAGTATCAGACTCTCTTATACTTTATTCTTTTATCATTCTTAACCAAAGAATAGCTTAGTCTCTTAGTCTTGAAGATACAGCTGGATTCTAAACTCAAGAAATATATTAGCTAGATAAAGAAAGCTTAGCTATTTGATTGTACTAAAGCTTACTGGTGCAGTCAGATATATTATCTTTTGTAGATGTGTTAATAGTCTTTTTGCATAGTAGCCTTGTATTGCTGATTCACTTGTAATCAGTCTATATAGAGAAATAGTAGAATCTCTTATGGTTCTATTTAGAGTAAGTATTTTCTCCTTAGAGATATTAGAATACAAATTTGATTAGAGCAATAGTCAGTAGAAGTAAGTAGTAAGTAAATGATATGAGGTAAGACTTGAAAAGGGCCTACTAGTACTTACAGAGATTGAGTCAAGTAATGAATACAAATCAGAAGGAGAAACTAGCACTGGTTTTACTCTTTTTTCAATATATATTATCATCTCTAATACAATCTTCTTTTTTTCACCTACTCTAATTGATTCATCTCCAATATATCTCAACATGAGTTAACATGACTTACACCAAATAATCTGGTAGCAATAGAATTAGCTTGCAGTAATACAAGCACAAATCCAAGTGCTATTAGCAGAAGGAGGAAGAGTAGGAAGACAGAGAGGAGTAGTAATGGAAGAGAACCTCTGGCTCAATACTAGGTCAAATATAGAAGTAGTTAAGCCACAAACATTCAACAAAAAAGTAGAGAAAATTTCTAGGTTTTTTACAGCATACAAGTTATTCATTAAGATGAGGATAAGAGAGATGGTAGTAGAGGAGCAAATTTAGTGGATGTTATCTTACATGTAAGAGAGTTCAGCAAATATATAGAAAGAGAATGTCTTAGAGGATTTGGAGGCAGAAATATTGGAATATATAATAGTAAGGAAGTTTTTGGCAAATTTGAAGAAAGAGTTTGGAGAAAGAGATAACAAAGCAATGAAGGTGGTAGAATTGAAGAAAGTAGAACAGGGGAATAGGATAATAAAGGAGTTTGTGTAAGAGTTCAGGAGAGTAACAAGAAGAAGTAACTATGAAGAAAGACCACTAGTAAAAGAGTTTAAGAAGGGTATAAATAGTACTATCCAGTGAAGACTTATAGAGTTAGAATGCCAACTGAATACTATTAAAAGAGAGAAAGAACAATAGAGCTTAAGCTTTAAGGCAAAATAATAATGAGATACAATGGTAATAACTGTTATAGTCTCAAGTTTGGCCAAGGAGACAAGAGGTTTTATAGCAGTGGACACTAGTAGGGCCTATTCTAATGAAGGGAGTTGAAAGAATGAATACAGTTATTGTAAACCTGAATCAACAAGCAGAGTTAGTACTAAGGTGTGACTTATATACAACAGATATAGATTGTAGAAGGAATTGCTATAGCTGTAAAGATTTTGGATATTTGGTAAGAAATTATAGGAATTGGAGAATAGTGGAATAAGAGAAAAGGTTGGAATATAGAGAAAATGAAAATAATAGATAAAGGAGTAATTTAAATGGAAGTGAGAATTTAATAATCCTCAATTAAGTTCTAATAGTATAAACAGATTTGCAATACTCTTTAGAGTAATAGACAATATATTCTACTGCAATCTAGATAATGGAAATATGCTAAGAGAAGTTACAGTGAAGATTGGCTTAGAGAAAATTGATACTCAAAAAAAAGTAATAGTGGAGGCACTGTTAGATAGTAGAGTAACAGAATTAGTAATAAGTTCAAAGTTTGCTAAGAAGCAGAGGTTTAAGCTAAATAAGATTGAAAGATCTATATATGTGAGAAATATGGATAGTTTCTTCAACAAGGAGAGGCTTATTGAGTATATAGTAGAAGTTAATATTACTAGGAGCATAGAGAAAGAATAGAGATTGATGTGATTAGAGGTTAGGAATGGAGTATAATTTTGGTAATGCTGTGGCTTGCTTGCTGCAATCCTGAAATTAACTAGAGAACAGGAGAGATAAAAATAATGAGATGTCCAGAGGAATGTGGAAAATAGTGGAGACTGAAACAAGGAAAATCAGGATAGAAAAAAACAAAAGGAGAAAAGAAAAAAGAGGAGGAAGAAAAGAAATAAGAGGAGAAGGAGGAAAAGAAGAAAAAAGAAGAAAAAGCAAATAGACTAGTACTAGAAAGGTTTCATAAGTGGATTTATATATTTGGGAAAAAGATGAGTGAGAGGATGCTAGTAAAGAAGGTGTGAGATTATGTAATAGAGACAAAGGAAGGGTTTGTGCTAAAGAAAAGGATGTTGTATCTCTGCTGTCAAGATAAGAGAGAGAAGAGGTATGTGAGTTTATTCAAAAATAATTGAGGAAGAAGTATATTAGAATAAATGATATCATAAAATAAGCTACTCACTGATTGTGATACTTGAACTTAGATAACTTGATGGTATTTCAGAGGTTCAGTATAAGAAAATAATGATGATAAATGATGAGTAGTATCAATAAGAATAATTGATGTTGTTAAGTCTAAGGTCTAATCTTTAGACACAGAAGTATATATACAAAATAGTAATAGTTGGTGTATAAGTTGTTTCCATCACATGATCAAAACTAATATCTGGTGGGGCTGTTATCTGTTATAGCAGATATCAGGCTATTAGAAAGTAGCTAATTATGTTATTATATTAATATGCTTATATCTCTATAAGTACTGATCTCTATATGATATATTATATATTATTAGAAACAATTTGATGAGTGCTTTCCAATACAAGTTTAATTGTGTGATTTTGTCCAGCTATTTATAAGATATTAGCTAATAAAGCTTTTACAGTTACTGATAGCCTGATATCTTAGTTGTTTGTTGTTACTTTTGTACATTCTATATATGGATAGCCCTTATTTTGGGCTTTCCAGGACAACTTAATTTGTAAAAATTGGTCTACTAGTTGTGAAGATACAAGCTAAATGAAGTTTGTGACAAATAGATTATAAAAAACAATTACTCTTTATCTTTAATGTACCAATAAAGAAAGGAAATGAGCATTTATAACTTTAGAGAAGTCATTTGAACCTACAGTGATGTTCTTTAGACTGATAAACTTACTAGTAATATTCCAGACCATGATAAATAAGATCTTTTGGGATTTAATTAACACTGGAGAAGTAGTAAGTTTTATTAACAATATGATAATAGGAATAGAGAAAAAAATGTCATGATAAAGTAGTAGAAGAGATAGTAAGGAGGTTGGTGGAAAATGATAACAGAGATTAAGCAGAAAAGAGGTTATATTAGAATACAACAAGAACTATGTGACACTAGTACTTGACTATGCATTAAAGAATTCAAAGAGGACATTATTAGTATCAGAAATTAATAGAAGATATAGAGAATGATTAGAACATACAAAACTCTTAAAGCAACTCTCATGAATATAAAAGAATAAAAGTAGGAAGAATATACAAAGGAATATATGAGTATCATCTGCTTACAAATACTTTTTCTGGCTAACATACTTCTAAACAGTGAATCTTACACTATGTAACAAGATTCTTTGAAAAATCTAGTGAATAAATTGCAAAGCTCTTTAAGAGCCTTCAACAATACTATCCATTCTAGGTAATACATCTCAAAAATGCCTTTCAAGTTGAATCTTATGACTGAAGATACTAACTGATATTTATTTTGCTAGTCTTTTTCATACTACTAGAACTCTCTGAAACTTGTCTGAAAATAATAACAGATATTAATAATACTCACTCAATAAAAGAAAAGTTAAACTGCTTTCAAGTAAAAGTATTTAGATAGGGATTCTCTTTCTACTTCTCTCCACTCATAGCTTATATATTAGTCTAAAAATAAGGAACAAAAATAGAAAATGAAGCCAAAACTATAATAAAGCTTACTAAGACCTCATAAGTACATGGTTGTTTCTTTATCTATAACCTGATATCAATCTTCTGATTGATCTTTACTTACAAGAGCCTATTCTATACTCCTTGTTTCTATTTTCATAGCTGCTTCTTTCTTTGATTTTATTTTGAACTCTGTCAGCTTCTGATTTGATAGGTATCTGCTTTATTAAACTGTCTAAATATATGTAACTTAGTAAAACCCTCTTGTTAATACTTGTAGTTTATAGCTAGTTGTTTGTGAGTGGTGTTTCTTGTCTCTAGAGATCTCTCCTACTCAAGATCTAGTTTGGTTAATAGCTATCACACTACTTGACTGTTGTTTGTTTGTTTGGACCTGATGTATCATCTAAGAGTATAAGGTCTTCTTGCTAATGCCTTTAAAAAGGTCTCAAAATCTTAGAAGATTACATATTTTTGTGATAAAGTATTTTACAGCATAATAATGATCTATATGTAAAATATAAAAATGCAAGTGAAATGTCAGAGAAGTAGGATTATTAAGAGTAGTAATCAGACTAGAGGGAATCAAGATAGAGAAGAAAAAGATGAAGAATGTTTTAAAATAGCCAACTCTGAAGTTAAAGATGTATAGAAGTTCTTAGGACTTGCTAATTATTATTGGTGATTTATCAAAGTGATAGCCAGACTACTGTATGATCTAGTTAAAAAAGATCAAAAATGGAATTGGACAGAAAAGTAAGAGAAGGTGTTTTAAGAGTTGAAAAAGAGATTTATAAAAGAACCAGTATTAGTAGTATCAGATTTATATAAAAAATGAGAATAGAAGTAGATATATCAGACTATGTGACAGAAGGAGTTTTATCTATAGAGTGCAAAGATAGAAGATAGAGACTGATAGCATTTCTCTCAAGATTTCTTAATGAGATAGAAAGAAATTATGAGATTTATGAAAAGGAGATGTTGGAAGCTATAAGGGGGTTGGAAAACTGGAGATATTTTTTAGAGGATGCAAAATTCAAGTTTGAGGTCTAAACAAATCATAAGAATAAGAATTTGGAGTACTTTATGAAAGTGTAGAAGTTGAACCAAAGACAAGCTCACTGGGCATTATATCTGTCAAGGTTTGATTTCACTCTGAAGCATATGCCAAGGTAGAAAAATAGAAAAAGTGAATAGACTTAGTAGAAGATCAGATTGGAAAGTAGAAACAGGAAATAACAATAATAATCAGACTTTAATTAAGGAACAATAGATTTGTAGTTTAGCAGAAGTAGTAATAGAAGGACCTAAGGTAGATATACTAGAAAAAATAAAAATAACAAGAAGTAAAGGTAAGGAGATAGTTAGAGTAATAGAAGAGATGAAGAAGACAGGAGTTAAGGTACTGTGAGGAGATGAATGGCAAATAGAGGGGGATTTAGTGTTGAAGAAATAAAAAGTATACATTTCAAAGGATGAGGAATTGAGAGTAGAAATTATTTAATTGCATCATAATATGCCAGTAGTAAGATATAGAAGAAAATAGAAGACAATGGAACTGGTAATGAGGAATTATTGGTGGTTAGGGATAATAGGAGATGTAGGGAGATATGTAGATGATTGTGATATGTGTCAGAGGATGAAGAATAAGATAGAAGTATTAGTAGAAAAGCTAAAGTGAGGTACTAGAGAAATTATAGATATACTTGATAGTAAACTTTATAACTAAATTGCCATTAGTAGCTGGGAAAGATATAATTCTAGTAGTCTGTGATAGATTGTCTAAGATGACACATTTTATAGCAATGACAGAAGAAACATTAGTAGAGAGATGAGTGAGGTTGTTTAGAAATAATATATAGAAGTTGTATGAGCTACCAGAAAGTGTGGTGTTAGATAGGAGACTACAGTTCACAGTAGAACTAATGAAGGAGTTGAATAAAATATTAGGAATCAAAATGAAGCTGTCAACAGCATTCCATTCTTAAAGAGATAGTTAAACAGAAAGAATGAATCAAGAACTTAAACAATAATTGAGGTTTTTTGTTGAGCATAGGCAAAAGAATTGGCCTAAATAGTTAGTGACAGCAGAGTTTGTAGTAAACAACAAGGTATATTCAACAACTAAAAAAGGCAACAGAGTTTATGGAGAGAATGAGGAAAGTACAGAAGGAAAGGAAAGCAATATTGAGGAAAGCACAAGAAGAGACGAAGCAGCAAGCAGATAAAGAAAGAAAAAAGGTAGAAGAGTGGAAGAAGAGAAGATAAGATAATGCTAAGTACAAAAGACTTAGTATTTAAAAATTCTAATACAAGATTCTTTCTTTTGACCTACTTGAAGGAATATCTGGTAAGGAAATTAGTGGATTGCTATATAGATCCATATATCATTAATAAAGTAGTTTCTACCAGTGCAGTCAAATTACAACTACTTACATTAATGAGAATTCATCCAGTTATGAATGTTAGTCAAATAGTATGTGTTATAACTTAGACTCTGTGTTGAGTAAAAGACACACTCTTGTATTGAGTAATATAAGAGAACTCAATAGAGAACTCCATACAGAAACATCTACCTTATATATACTCAACTATGATGGTCCATGCTACTATTTCCCTAGCCTACCCTAAAGGCCAACATATATTCTACATGTAGTTATGATATCATCTTTCCAGAATCTTCTATCTTGTTCTCTTATATCATATGAGTGTGTGACTTCTGTGACCATGTCATGTGGCCTGTGACCATGTCACACTTTGTCTTCTTTGTCTTCTACTTCTTTAATAATAAAAAATAAGAGAAAATAAAAGGAAAATGAAAGAAAATAAAATAGAAACTAAGTCCATCTTCTTCAATTCTGACAGTATGATACAGAGAACAAGTGGGGGGACAGAAAGTTGAGGAAGTAAAACCAGTAGAGGTAAAGGAAGTTAAGAAGTAGGAAGTTGAGAAAATATTAAATAAAAGAAAAGTAAAAGAAGTAGTAAAGTATTTAGTGCAATAAAAAGGGCTTATGGTAGAGTATAATGGTTGGAAAAAGAAAAAAGATTTAGAAAATACAAAGGAGGTAGTAACAGAATTTGAAGAGAGATTGAATGTAGAAGTAAGGCAACAAGAAAAGTTGGAAATGGTAGAAGAAAGAAATTTTAGAAGGGAAGAGTTACTAGAAAAATATACAGTAAAGATGTTATATGAATAGAATAATAGGAAGTTTAAAGTGGAATATTCAAGAAGTTGGAGAAGAACTAGCAAAAATGAAAGTCAGTTTCTCTAGAGGAGAAACCTTGAAGAGGGAGTAATGTCAGAGCTATAAATAATAGACTTGAATTTATTTTATTTTTCTTTTATCTTGAGGATTTAGGGTTAGAGTTAGAGTTAGTATAGCAATCTAAGTTACTGTTACAAATTGTTATACAGCATGACTTAATGTCATACATTAGTCACAATCACATGATACTATTACAATCACACAATCACATGATCATATATTATAAGAGAACATAGTAGAAGCTTTTAGAAAATAACATCACTATAATATGTTTAATATATATTGACTTTAAAAATAACATATGACTTTTTAGGATAGGTTAATAATATTATAGCATAGACTAGTAATCTAGTGTATATAAGATAAATAAGTTTGTACTAGGAACTTTATTGAGTTCTCTTGTGTTATCTAATATAAGGTTTCTTCTCTTTGACCTACTCTATGTTATAATGTGTGTAAAGACCAACATTTTTCTTTTTCTTTTATATATTTTTCTTGATTTTATATTTCTTTTCTTTTGAATTTCTTTTTCTTTTTATTGATAATGAAGAGATATATATGAGTGTAGTAACATAACTTGTCACATGATGTGAGGTCATAGGCCTAGAGTAGACTAGAGTAGACTAGATGGATAATATTAAGGAGTATGTTAACTACATAGTTACCTCATAGTATACATATGGTATACTCATAAACAACATATGGACTTTAGGGTAGGGTAATTATTAAGTAGCATGGACCATGTGTAACATATATAAATAGGGTAGCAATTCAGCAGAGACTCCTTGTTGAGTATTGCTTGTGTTACTATTGGACTTTGTGTTTAGTGGTTGCCACAACAGTAGAACTTGACTATCTTCTGGAACTTTGCATCATGCAGACTCCTATTTTTCTTTACTCTTTTATCATTCTTGACTAAGGGCAGTGTACCCAAAGTCAAGAAGATATATAGCCAGGCCTTAGGCTTAAGGAGTATACTAGTCAGACAGGGGAAGCTTAACTGGTTGTTTGCACAGTGGTCCACTCATGTACATTGGTTGTATCATCTTTTGTAGATGTGGTAGATAGTATTCATATAGAAAGCTTGTAATGCAAGATCTCCTCGTAACCTGTACATGCAGAGCAGTAGCATAGTCTATTAAGGAGTGCCTAGATTAGAGATTTCCTTCTTAGAGATATTAGCCAGTGTTCATTAGGGTAGTAATCAGTAAGGCAGTAGACAGATAGTCAGTAGATAGTGTGAGGTTGGATAAGAAGAATACTAGCTAGCACTTATAGAGGGATTTTTGGAATGTTTTTGGGGAAGAGATCAGATTACCATTATCAGATGCCAAGACAACGAGAGAAAGATTAGGATACCACTAGTAACAAAAGGTAGTGAGAGAATAAATTTGATTAGAAACAAGATGGCAGATATTAGTCAGGTGAATATAGAGGAGATGATTAGGGAATATGGTAAAGAAGAGGCAGTTAGATTGATGAATGTGATAATGGAAAATAATGTGACAATGTTAAAATTACAAAAACAAATATTGGAGTTGCAAGTGGTAGTAGAGGAAAAGAAAAGGAGACAGGAAGATAGAGAACAAAGGAGAAGAGAGTATGAAGAAAGAAGAGAGGAGGAAGAACAAAGAAGATAAAAAGAAAAGAAAGAAGAAGAAGAAAGAAAGAGGGTAGATGAAGAATGGAGAAGGGTAGAAGAGATGAGAGTATGAGAAGAGAAAAGAGCAGAGAAAGAGTGGAGACAACAAGAGATGTGGGAAAGAAGAAGAGAGGAGAATAGGCAGAGGGCAATGAAAGAGAGGAAGTGTTTTTGGATGTGGAGGGTTTAGGCATATTGCCCATTATTGTAGAAATGTGAAGAAAAAGGAATTTATACAGATGCCCTCAAATAAATTTGAGGTGTTGAGAAGTAGAGTGATGCAAAGAGGAGAAGGAAGTGGAAGAAAAGCAGTAAAAGATAGAAGGGAAATTTTGAGAGAAGAAAAAATGAGGAGGGAGATAGAAGTAAGACAGACTAAGGTAGAGAGAAAGGAGAAAAAAGAGAAAAATTTGAGAGAAGTGACAGTGAAGATTGGGTTGAAGCAGGAAGAAGAGAAAGAGGGAATTGTGGTAGATGTATTGTTGGATAGTGGAGCAACAGAGCTGGTAATAAGTAAAGAGTTTGTAAGGAAGCACAGATTCAGGAGGACAAAGTAGGAGAGGCCAATATATGTGAGAAACATGGATAAAATGTTTAAATATGCAGGACTGATTGTGGATACAGTGGAGGTAGAGATATATTTTAGAGAACATAAGAAGAAGACATTGATAGATATGATAGGAGGGCAGAAATGGGGAGTTATATTAGGTATGCTGTGGCTAGTACACCACAATCCAGAGATAGATTGGAGAATGGGAGAAGTACAGATGACAAGATATCCAGAGGAATGCAGAAAGAAATAGAGAATAGGAAGACAGACAAAGCCAGGATGGAAAAAGCAAGAGGCAAAAGGAAAGAGAGAAGAAAAAGAGAAGCAAAAAGAGAAGAGAGAAAAGAGAGAAGAGTTTAGAGTACCAATAACAGAGGAAGAAATAGCAATAGCAAGAATAGTAGAAGAAAAGGAAGAAGATAGAGATGAGGAGAAAGATTTAATAGAATTGAGAATGGTAGGAGAAATGGTTCCAAGACGGTTCCATAAGTATTTGAAGGTGTTTGAGAAGAAGAAGTCAGAGAGAATGCCAATAAGAAAGGCCTGGGATCATGCCATAGATCTCAGAAAAGATTTTGTACCAAAAAAGGAGAAGATATATCTATTGTCAAGAGTAGAAAGAGAGAAGATCCAGGAGTTTGTAAAGAATCAGTTGAGGAAGAGATATATTAGGCTGTTGAAGTCACCACAAATGTCACTAGTGTTCTTTGTGCTAAAGAAGGATGAAAAGAAGAGGATGGTGCAAGACTATAGATACCTGAATAGTTGGATGATCAAAAACAATTACCTGTTGCCACTGATTTTGGATCTGATAGATGGTATTGGAAAGAAGAGGGTGTTCATGAAGATGAGGATATAATAATGTGAGGATAAAGGAGGGAAATAAATAGAAGGCAGCATTTTCGATGCCAGAGGGGTCATTTAAATCCATGGTAATGTTCTTTGGGTTAACTAACTCACCAGCAATGTTCCAGACAATGATGAATGATTTGCTAAGAGATTTAGTAGTGGAAGAAAAGATAGCAGTATTCATTGATGATGTGATAATAGCAACAAAGATGGAGAAAGAACA
>Ga0157359_1000077_pt1 | contig 27321 bp, 22 predicted proteins | sample AttcapACBM3_FD_111482 | JGI IMG/M metagenome (GOLD analysis project Ga0157359, IMG submission 111482) | Fungus gardens microbial communities from leaf cutter ant in Botucatu, State of São Paulo, Brazil - Atta capiguara ACBM3 | ecosystem: Host-associated > Fungi > Mycelium > Unclassified ...
CACCCTACCCTAAATGACCATGTGTAGAACATGAGGCCAACATGTGGTGTCCATGTTGTATGACGTCACTTTATTCCAGCATCTTCTACCTCATTCTCTCAAATCCTGTGATCAGTCTTGTGACTGTGCTATCAACTTGTGACTGATGTGACAGTGTGACTGATAAACCCTAACCCAAGTTGTTCTAAAAATAGAAAATAAGAGAAAAAGAAAAAAGAAAAGTGAAAAGAGAAAATAAAAATAAAGTCCACCGTCAACGATCTTGACATATATTAGCTTCTGCCAGACTAGTAACATATCATATCTTTGTTTCAACTTAAGTCTCAAAGTGTTAAGACAGAAGAAGAACCTTGTATTGAGTTAATACAAGAGAACTTGATAAAGTTCCTGGTATAGATGTGTCTACCTTATATAACTTGAGACTGTAGTCTGTATACTTCTACATCTAACTGTTATGAACTTAGACTTAAGTATTAAAGTAAAAGTACAACTCTTGTATTGAATAACACAAGAGAACTCAATGGAGTTCTTGTTACAAACTAGTCTATCCTATATACTACAGACCATGGTCTGTGCACATACTACAACTAACCTACCCTAATATACATGTGCTCTCCATAAGGCCAACATGTTATAGTCATGTTGTTATGATATTATTCCTCCAGAACCTTCTATATTTTTCTCTGTTTCATGTAATATTATGATAGTAACACATGTTCTACAAGTGTTTGTCTTATGTTTGTCATGACTTGAACATGTGTTGGAGTTTGTTTCATCTTTAACTTATATAGTTGTAGATAAAATTCTGTATCTTTACACTTTATCAATTGATCATTCTTTTCTCTCTTACTTAAGTCTTTGTCTAAGTTGCAACCCAAGCCAAGCTTAGAAACATAACTTTTAGTAAAGTATCATCAGGCTTACCATGCAAAAGAAGAGTGCATTATAGTTAGACTACTGGAATATCATAATGGTTAGACTATTGAAGAAACATTGACATAGCATTGTAATTAAACTACTGAACAGACAAAACAGACAGAATCAGATAAGAAGCCACTGGTATTGAGGTACTAGAAGAGACATTAGGATTATTGAAGATTACTGAAGAAAACATCTTAGAAGGAACTAGAATAACAAAGATAGCATCAAGCAACATGTTTAGAGTACAGATACTAGCAGCATTAGCAGAGACTATATCAGAGACAATAACTATAAGAGAACTTGCTTTTTTGAGACATTTCTCTTCTACTTTTTTCAGCTGATCTGTGTTTTGTAACTCTTTGTAATATCTATACTTATCTACTTATCTGCTTTCCTATGCTCTAGACTCCTTTGAGCTGTATACAGATATGTTATCTAACTCCTCTTTTCTATATTTTCTTATTCTTCCATAATGCCCTGTGGTTTCCTGTAGTCTACTATTGTTATCTGCTCATTTGCTTTTCTATATTCTGGAAACACTTGCTAAAGTACTCTAGCTCTTTTCTAATTTAGTCTCTTCATTCTGAATTATTCCTGATTACTTGAGTATCATCATTTCCTGCTTATGTAGAGTAGTCATTATTACAATCCTAAGCTTGGCTTAGGCTGCAACTTAGGCAAAGACTTGAGTAAGAATAAAGGAGATAATCAATTGGTAAAGTATAAAGATACAAGATTGTATCTATAACTATATATACCTAAAAACCATGAGAAATAGGTTAAGTGTCCTTGAAGAAATAATGAGGAAACAATGAGGAAAACATGGTGAAGCCTCCACTACTATATAAGATACTAACTGATAAAATATAAGGATAATGCAAGGCACAGTTAAAGATGAGTCATAAATGAAATAAACCCTAACATATATCTAACATAAGGCAAACACCTGTAGAACATAAGGTATAGATTGTAGTAATTGTAATAATATCCCTATTTTAGCATTCTTGTTCTCATAAACTTATTTAATCTAGAAATACTAAGTCTTCAACTACATATAATGCTACTAACTTCTTGGTAGGTCCAATAACCATTGTTTCTTATAAAGTAAATGGTATAAAGAAGAATTTATGTAGTGGTCCTCCTGAATACATTTTGATTGAAAACTCTTGATGACTTGTGTCTGAATTGTGTTTTTGTTTGATAAACTCAGCTGCAATTTCTTTCTAATATTGCATGTTCTTTTCTCTATCTTGTTAAAGAGTTTTATAATAAGCTGGCAGGAGAAATATAATAGTTTTTGTTGGAGATTGCACCATCTTCAATATCTTTTCTAGATTGTCAATTTTTTTTTGTAAAAGAATAGATTCTGAAGTTGTTGGTCTGCTAGGTTCTAATAATATAGTATATGATTTATATAAGAGCACTTCTTCATCTTGAATGACTTCTTCTTTTTGTTTTCCTTTATCAATGACCATTGATTATGGAGTGGTTTGGTATACTTCTTGGTATGCTTCTTGTAATACTTTGATATGTTCATTAACTCTTTCATCTTCTTTGTCTCTGCATCAATTCAGTTCATCAGCTAATAATACTTGGATATAAGAAGTTTGTCATTATATATCTCCATAAATAATGTTTCTCAGTTTTTCTGATATACTGTAGATGTCTCCTCTGATTTGTATTTTATGTATTTCTCCTGTTTGTAATAATATGGTTTTGATGTCAGCTAATTGATTGTTTGCAATATTAGCCAACTTGACTATGTTTTGAACTTGGGATCAGATGTTGGCTATTTTTCCCAATCCTTAAATTATTCTATGGTACTTCTTTGTTCAATCCTTCTTTTCCTTGTTTAGAATCATGATAAGGTTCATGTTGTTGACTATGCAAGTAATGTAAGAGTTGGGAAAAGTGGGGGCAGTTGCAAATTGGCAAGACATTTCTGAGTTTCTTAGTTGCTTGTATTGCTTTGAGATGTCAATTTAGAGTTTTACCTTTCTCTCTTATCTTGAAAGCTTTATCTCTTCCAATAAACTAAGAATTGTGTGTCATATTCTTATTTTCTGTGATTTTGTATTTCTTATAAGCCTGCTGCTTACTGTTGTGGCAGCCACTAGTCACAAAGACCAATAATCACACAAGGCAGTAAATCTCTCAGTAGGATATCAAGTGGGAATTACAAGAGAACTCAACAAGGAGTCTCTGCTGAATTACTACCCTATATATACTATTATATGTGGTCCATGCTATGACTGTGCTTCTACTGTGCATCCTACCCTAAAGTCCATGTGTTATCCATGAGGTAGCAATGTGGTTAACATGCTCTTTGACATCATCATCTAGACTCTTCTAGACTATAGACTCTTTTAGACCACTCTAGGCCCTATAACATAATGTCATGTGACTTCCAGGTCATATGCCTTCTCTCTCTCTCCATAGACTAATAAAATAATATTCTTCCACTAATATATAATGAAATCTTTTCCCACACTTCTTTGTCTTATAACACTTATCTAAGTTCCTATAATCAGTATAAATACTACCAGTTGGCTGAAAAGTATAAGCTTTCAGTTAAATTGCCTTTTAGCATAGTTGGTTTGGTGCTAGCAGTCTAGCCATATTATATTTCTTTTACTTTATATTCTTCTTTCTCATTGATAATATTTAGTGGTGGTACTATTTTTATGTACTGTTCTTTGAATTGGGATTTCCTGTATTATATCAGCAGATCTTCATTGAACACATTGTGTATTGTCTATTCTTCTGGTAATTTTAGGTGAAACACTTCTTGGATAATCTTTTTTATGATTTCAAAAGGTCCATATCTTTTCTAGTCTAGCTTTTTTGAAGGTTGTTTTAACTGGATATTTTTGGCCTCCAATCACATATTGTCTTCTTGCTTTAATTCTTGTGGATTCTGTCTTTTCTTGTTAAACTGTTTCTTCATGGCTTTGTTTGCCATTTTTATTGAATTTTTCTGCTTTCTAATTTTTTTATAGTTCCTTGAGGAAAGTCTCTAGTTTTGGTAATTTTTTCTTTATTGTTAGGTCTCTCTTTTATAGATATTATCCAAAATTAAGTTTGAATAGAGTATATCCTATAGCTGCATGTTTCTTGTTATTGTATTAGAATTTTACTACTAATAACTATTTCGTCTAATCATTATGCTGATAATTAATATAATATTGCAAAAACGTTTTGACTTCTTGATTGATTCTCTTCATTTGACTGTTAGTTTGAGAGTGGTATGCTGTATATAATGTTTGTTTTATTCTCAGTATCTTGTTTAAATCTTTTATAAATTATAAGGTAAATTGGGGTCTTTTGTTACTAGAAATCTTCTTTAGAACTCTATAGATTTTCTATATGTTGTCTCTATAGATCTTGGCTATTTTCTCTGATGATATTATAGTTGTTGTTGCCTTGAGTCTATTCATCTTTGTAAATTGATTTACTATGACCATTATTGCATTCTTGTTGCTCAATATTGGTAATAGTCCTATAATGTTAATACTAATTTCTTGTTATGGTCCTTGAGGTGTTTCCAATAAGTGAAGTTCTTTTGTCTTTTTTATGTGCTGTACTTTGTTCTGTTGACATTTTTGGCATTCTTGAACATATTTCTTAACATTAATAGTTCCTCTTGATTAATTTGAGCATCCTATGTTATTCTGGATGTCTTACATTTGCTAGTTCATGATTTTCTGTAGGATTTGTTTCTAAATTTTCCAGTTATTTGGAATATAGATTCTTTTCTTTGTATATACTACTCTATTGTCTTTCTATGCTTGTTTGTCTTTCTTTTCCAATTCCTTCTGAACCTCTTGTTTCTTTATATTGTTCTTTTGGATTTCTTCCAATAATGTGGTTTCTTCTACAAGTTGGTTTCCTCTAAACATTGTTATCTTTGTCTTTATGCTAACTCTTCTTGTCTATAACTCATCTTTGAGCATCTTGATGTCCTTGTTATCATCTTTGGTGTCTACTTGGTTCTTTTTCAACAGAATATTTGCTCTTGTGTTTGTCTTCTCTAGAGTATGTTATAAAATAAAATTATAGTTCTGTAGCTTAAGATATCATTTCACTTGTTGTTCATTGAGTTTATGCAGTTTTCTGAAATATTTGAGATTTTTATGGTCCATTCAGACTTTGAACTTTTCAGTGGCATCTAATAGATATTATATCTCTATTCTATTAAAGCTTCTACTATAGCTAGTAGTTCTTTGTTATATATCTTTTGGCTGCCTACATTGTCCTTAATAAAAACATAATTGGTTTTTATTTTCATTCTTGTTTCTAGGATAGAACTCATCCAATGGCATGTCCTGATATTGCTATAAACTTAAGACCTTAGAGTTGACTAGAAGAAAGAACCTTATATAGGGTTTACATAAGAAAACTCAATAAAAAACTCAGTATAGAACTGTCTACCTTATATATACCAGGTCTATGCTACAGTACCATTAACCTATTCTAAAGGCTATGTGTTATCCATAAGGTCAACATGTGTCAAACACATTGTAATAATATTATTCTTTTCTGAATCTTCTACTATGTTCTATCATAATATGTGATTATGTGATAGTTTGTGACTGTAATATATAATATCATACTAATTCTAACTCTAGATTCCAAGATAAAAAATAAAATAAAAATAAAATAAAAATGAGAAACAAAATGAAATAAGACAAAGTCCATTATTTGTAATTCTGACAGATATATCTGTTTCTACTCTGAATTTTTCCTTTTCTTCTGGATAGAGCTAGTATTGGTTGACTTGTGATTTTTTCTTTTAATTTGTTGAGTGCCTTTTAATATTCTTCTTTCCATTTCCACTCTGTTCTACCCTTGAGTTCATTGAGAGGTTTTACCATATAACTGAAGTTCTTAATAAAGCATTTGTAGAAATTTGCAAATCTTAAGAAGTTTTCTACTTCTTTTATTTTGATGAGAGTTTTCTATTCTTTAACTGCCTTGACTTTATTATTTTCTATCTAGACTTTTCCTTATTCAACTACCACTTCTAAGATAGGTATTTCTTTTATATCAAAATCACAATTTGACCATTTGAAATAAAAATTATTTTTCTTTGCTATATTCAAGAATCATACTGTTCTTTCTTCAAGCTCTTGGTTTGAACAGGTATAATGAATTGTTCATATAGTTTGCTAGTACTCTCTTGTATAAAAGCTCTTAGAAAATACTGTTTATCATCCTTTGGAATGTTTCTGGTAAGTTGCATAATCTGAAATACATCACTTTCAGCTCAAATAGTTCCTTGTTCATAAAAAATGCTGCTTTCCATTCATTACCTTCTTTGATTCATATATTGTTATATCTCCAGTCAAGATCCAATTTGTTGAAGTATTTTACATTCTTGAGCTTGTTGATTATTTCTCCAATTAATAGTAATAGTTTCTTGTTTTTTGTTGTATACTGGTTCAACTTTCTGTAGTCCTGTACCAATCATAGAAATATATCCTTCTTTGGAATATAGAAGCATGATACTGGATATCTTGAACTTGATTCCATTATAAGTCCTATGTTACAAACTTAAGACCTTAGAATTAGTCAAAAGAAAGAATCTTGTATAAGGTTTATACAAGAGAACTCGATAGAGAACTCTGTACAGGATTGTTTACCTTATATACAAAACCTCATGGTCTGTGCTTAACTACTTCTAGCCTACCCTAAACAGCCATGTGTTTGCCTTAAGGTCAACATGTGTTGTATACATTATATGACATCATTCTTCTAGAATCTTCTATATCCTTCCATGTATCTCATGATTTGTAACTATGTTATCTGATGTGACTGTGTGATATTGTCACTCTAATGCTAACCCTAAGTTCTAAAAATAGAAAAATAGAAAATAAATCAAAAAAAAATAAAATAGAAAGGAAAATGAAAATAAATGAAGTCTATTGCTTTTATCTTTAATATACTACCTTAAGTTATTCTTTTAACCATTGGTTTAATATTTCATTTTTTATGATTATCATTGCATAAGCTTTGGCATTTAATCCCTTTGGTATGTCTTTTAGTAGATTGATTTTATGATCCCATTCTCTTTACTCTGGTAATTTTTCAAATTTCTTTTTCTTAAACAAATATATGAATGATCAAATATATTCTGATAAATTCTTTGAGTTTGTTGAATTAGATTCTTGACCAATTTCCTAATATTTTTTTATTCATGTTGTTAGAGCTGAAAGTAACTTTACTTATTTTCATTTTTCTTTTATTTTCTTTATTTTCTTTTATTTTCTATTTTGGAACTTAGAATTAGGGTTATGCATGATGTTACTGTCATGCTGTCACACATCAGTCACAGTCACACAATCACATGTTACAATAAAAGAGCATAAAAGATTATAGAAGAATGATATCATACAGCATATGTAACATATGTTGACCTTAAGAAAAACACATGGTTATTTAGGGTAGGCTAAAGTAGTAGGGTACAGATTATGGGCTTTTAGTATAAGGTAGATAATCCTGTACCAAGTTCTCTATTGAGTTCTCTTGTATAAACTCTATACAAGATTTTTTTTCTTGATCTACTCTAAGGTTTTGAGATTATAATACATGTTTTCTATTGGTTATAGTCTTCTAGTCCTTGATATGAATATAATATTCTGATGCTGTGTTCTGTACTTTTTAGATATTTTGTAAACTGTATTGTCTTTTTATTTCAATTTACTTCTGGATTGTACTTGACCAACTAGTTATATCTTTAGAACATGTTAATACCATTTAAAATTGTAACTACTACATCAATTTTTCTATATATCTATTGATTTCTAGTTTCAGTGGTGCAAATCTTGTTACTTTTCCATTCTTGGTTCTATCTGTATTGAAGACCTTGAATGATTTGTCTATAAGTTTCATTTTAATTTTTTCTTTCTTCACTAGCTGTTTATCAGTTTCTATATAGATGCATTATGAATCAACCAATACTTTGAGTCATAATTTCTTTCTATTTGGTGTTTTTACATTTGTATGTACATTGAGTTCCCTTTCTTTATTATCTCTTCATTGTGAAATAACATATTGATTCAGAAATTTACTATATATAGATGTTTATTATACTATGCCTACTTTGAACCCCCAACAAAACTCTCTTCTTTGTTGCTATTTTCATCATCTGAATTTTCTTATATGCTTCTGTTCTTTATCTTCTATTGATCTACAATATTTTGCAAGATGTTCTACTTTATCATATTTATAGTATTTTCTGGTTTTCTTCTTTTTTTTGGTTTCCAGCAATCTTTTGCAATATGTCCATAAATGTTGCAATTGAAACATCTTGGTTTCCCATCTTTGTAATAATTGTTTTTGATCCTCTCAATGTTTATAGGTACTCCTCTTTCTCCATAGGTAATTTCTGATCCTGTTTTGTAATCCTGTCTTCCTTCTATAGATTCATATTCTTGTCTAACTGAGATGATTGCCACCTTCTACTTCTTGAGTGTTTCTGGTACTGCTATATGTAGGTATCCTAATATTGTCTTGATTATGTTACTTTTGACATTCTTCTTCAGCAAAAATATTGTGTATATATTATCAGTTTCAGTCTTCATGGCTAATGCTTTGAACTCTATTATAAAGTCTATGATATGTTTTTTCCCTGTTTAAATGTTTTGATCTTCCATTTAGCATCCACTGCCTTACTCTTGTCACTGAATGTTGTCTTGATTTCCTTGATGATATTATTCTAGTCTTAGATGTTATCTTTTTCTTCCATCTGATTGACCTTTTTTTGCATATAAATTTCTATTACACCCCCTCTAAGTCAGACTAGTACTATGGGAATCTTGTCATCCATTGCCATAACTCTGTTACTCTTGAGAAATAATCAGATCTCTCTCCACAAGTCTTCAAACTTTGTCCAGTTGTCATTAAACCATTTTGGGTCTAGAAGTATACTTTTTAGTATAACTGCCTATACTGTCTTGTTGTATACTGCTGGTGTAGGTACTGTTGACATTTTTTCTAATGCTGGCTCTGTGGTTTTGTTTTCATCTGAGACAAATTCTTCAGTGATTCTCAATGATTTCAATATCTCTTTTAATATCTCAATGTTTGTTGTTTCTTGAATTTGTCTGTCTATATTGTCTGTCTATGGTATCTACCACAATAATTGGTGTCTAGTCTTGTCTGTCCTATCTGTGACTTTTCATGCCACAATAGTTTGTGTTGCTATTCTTCTAATAGTTTCACCATTTATTCATAGTTCCACTACAAAGTAATTTTGATAGTTCTTCAACAGTCTAACTGTTATGAAATCCTATGGTCTAACCACTATGCACTCTCATTTTGTAAGGTGTTATAGTATACTTGAACCTTTATATTTCATTTTGATTTTCTTTTCCTTTTACTTCTTGGACAATAAAGAAGCACATGACATCCCTTCTTTTTCTTATACCACTATCTCATATGGTAGCACCTAATAGATACTTAGAGAATAAACAAATTTCTTCTTTCTCAGCTTTCATAACTTCTTCTACTGCACAAATGGCTTGGTTTCTTGCTTTTGATCTGGCAATGGATGTTAATGATGCTGACAATTCTAACAATGTTAGGGATAGATCTCTTTCCTCTAGCAAAGTTTCTTCTAGAAGTGCCTTTATATTTTCAAGCACTTTATCTATTCCTTGCTATAAAAGAATAGAGATCAACAACAATCTCCCAGATAAGAACTCCAAGGATTCTATTGACAGCTCTCAGCTGTCTTACAAAGATGACAGTCAAACTGGAAATTGTATTGGTAAGGTAACTAACCTTGTGCCTCCTATGAGTTTGCAACATGTTTTAAATGAGACACCTGTTCTCAACACTTCTAATGCCCTATGTGTTGACAATATCAAAGATAACATCATTAACATCCAATTACTGTACAATTCTGATTGGCCTATGGAACCAGAGTTATAGAATGGTAATTTTCATCCTATTTTTCTTTACAGCTTTTTGGAGCATCTATCTTCTGATTTCAATAGTATCAAGGAGTTCTTACTTCACCTAGCCAAATAAAAAAATTAATTTGGCTAAATCCAACAATATCCAGAAATTTAAAGATATTGGTGAAGCCACTTAGAAAATTATTTTTGCCATCTATAATTCAGGATGGGATTCTCTTTTTACTGACAATTTTAAAAATTCTTTCAGGCAAAAAGTAACATTTAAATGCACTCCAAAGGTTAACCCTGTCAAAAGTAGAAAGAAAGGAGAGAAAGAGAATAACAAACCAGCAAGTATCAAAAGGCTATCTTCTTTGATCACTGCCAAATCTCCTAAAGAAGTCAACAAAATATCTAAATATTTCAAAAATCAGAAACCCTTTTAGTTTAGTCCTAGTTCAGGAAAATTGTATGTTTAAGCTTCCAAACTAAGCAACAATATCAAAGAAGTCCTTAAAATCAAGGAGACCTTTCTATCTCTCAAAGTAAATAGTATTGGCAATATTCAGAAAATCATCAAAGGTGATGGTAAGCCCAAGCCATAGATCAAAATAACTACAAAGGATCTGTCTAGAAAACAGGTCATTGTTTCTATGAATGACAAAAACAAGAAGAAATTTATGGAGAAAAGTAGCATACATGTTACTAACATGAACAGAGCACTTAAGAACATCAAGTTGGATGTTATAGTTGATTTCATTCAACTGAACTCAAAGGATATCATCATTGTGACTAACAAAGTTACCATATCACTAGATCTTTAGACTATTAAGAACTATATGAAGAATGCCAACTGTATTAATATGGATGGTGTTGAAGCTCCAAGACTTCCCCAGTCCAAGTTCTATTTGAAGATTATAGGCATTTCTTTTCTTTAGGAGAATTTGTTTACTCCTATTACTTCAAGTGTAGTCAAAGATATTATCAAGAAAAATCATATCTTCAACAATGTCAAATTATCATCTAAACCATGTATCATCAAAGTCTTTTGCAAATCAGATATGTCCATTATTTAGGTGGATATCTGGGACATTCAGAGTGGTAGTAAAGTGAAAGGACTGATCAAGAGGTGCTTTAATGTAGAAAGTTACATTATCACCATCAGAGATGCATGTTATGATTGATATCTCAAGAATACAGTATAGACTTGGATCAAGGGTAATAACAATATGATTGGCTATGCTGCAAGAGTCTCAGTCAGTATCTCATACAGTAGGTACCATATCCTTGCTCAATCCTCATGTATTATGACTTGTCTTTCCTTATATACTATAGACAATATCTTTATGACTGATTTATATATATAGTATAGATACTATCCTATATTCTTATGCTTTACCACTTATACATCTACCCTTATCTCTTCTCAAGTCTTTGTCTAAGTATAACCTGAGCTCTAAGCTAAGGTCATAACATTTGGTAAAGTATTGCTGAGCTTACCTTGCAAGAGAGGTGTATAGTGGTTAATCCATGGACAAAATTAGGCAAAGTTACTGCCAGATGATAAATGAAACATGTGTGGTGTAGACTACAAAGAAGAACTAAGATAAGTTCTATAAGAACAGATGATATAGAGATACTGTCAGAACAACTAGGATCTTTATAGATTACAAACAAAACCTTGGAAGCAACAGAGCCATGGAGACCAATGATAGGATCACAGCAATCCTGGCATGTCTCAGAGGAGGTGTAGCAGGTATATATGCATAGAAGAAGCTTGATGAGCTAAATGAAGAATTGGAAACCTAGGATTGGGAGGAATTTATTAAAGAGATCAAAATAACATTCAGTGACAAGACAAAGGCAGCAGACACCAAATGGAAGATCAAATCTTTCAAACAAGGGAAATGGAACACAGCAGACTTCATGATAGAGTTTGAGACCTTAGCTATAAAGGCAGATACAGATAAGCTGCATACCATCTTTTTATTGAAAAAGAATGTATAACAAGACATTATCAAGATGATATTGGGATATCTACCTATTGTGGTACCAGAGTCACTTAAGGAATGAAAAGCAGCAATTAACTCAGTAGGACAAGGGTATGAGTTCATGGAAGGATATCAAGATTATAAAACAGGAACAGAAACAATGTATGGTGGACAAAGATAGTCCATGGATATTGGAAAAAGCAATGACAACTTCAAGAATGGGAAGCCAAAATGCTTCAATTGTAACAAGTACAGATATATGGCCAAAGAGTGTTGGGAGAAGAAAGAAAAAGATATAAGGAAACATTTCAAATGCAAAAAAGAAGGATATATTGCCAAGAACTGTAAAGGGAAATAGTCAATGAAGAAACAAAAGATTCAAGAGAAATCAGATGATGAAAAAGACAACAAAGAGGAAAAGAAGAAACAGGGTTTTGGAGAAGATCTTGAGTAGGCATGGTATAAGAGATCTCCCCTGTAAATTCTCAGAATAAATATATTATTCCAAACTGATGGAGTAATATGGAAAGAGAATTAAACTTGCAAGTAAATGTGAAAAAAAGAATGGCAAGAACCTCAAGGTCAAGGCACTGGTAGACTCTGGATGCATATATACAGGAATCAATAAGCAACTAGTTAAAGAAAAATGAATACAGACCAAACCGATTAACTTCTCATTTGAAGTTTTCAATGCAGACAGAATGAAGAATGGAGAGGTGACCAAGATGGCATCTCTGGCAATAGAAATTAACAGATACAAAGAATAGCTGAAAGCTGCAGTAATGGATTTAAATGGAATGGACATGTTTTTGGGTCATGACTGGTTAGTCAAACACAATCCAGAAGTCAATTGGAAGAATGGGACAATAAAGTTCATGAGATGTCCTAGAAGTTGCAAAATGAAATATCAGGATATCAAGTTTAAAACTAGGAAAACTCAAACAATAGAAACTACAGCATAGGACAATGGCAAAATTGGAAAAGAACCAGACAAAACAAATCCAGAAGATTTACTAGAGTATACTTGGCCCTTCATACACTTATTCAATAAAAAGAAATTCAAGAAGTTACTGGAATGATGTGAATGAGACCATAAAATAAATCTAATGGAAGAGGTTCCAAGGGAATTAAATGCAAAGGCATATGCAATGACATTCAAGAAAGAAGAAGCATTAAACCAATGGCTGGATGAACAACTCAAAGTAGGTTTAATTGTAGAATTGAAGTTAAGATATGCAGCACTATGTTTCTACATTCCAAAGAAAGACAGTTTCCTAAGATTGGTTCAAGATTACAAGAAACTCAATCAAGTCACAATAAAGAACAAGACCCCATTGCTACTAATTGGAGAAGTAATTGACAAGCTGAAAGAGGCTAAATACTTCAACAAACTCAATCTCATCTGGGGTACAACAATGTTCAAATTAAAAAAGGCAAAAAATGGAAAGCAGCTTTCCTAACAAACAAAGGATTGTTTGAACCACAAGTAATGTATTTTGGATTATGCAACTCACCAGGGACATTTCAGAGGATGATGAACAACATCTTTTGAGAATTACTTCATGAAGGAGTATTGGCAAATTATATGGATGATTTCATTATACTGGCCAAAATGATGAAGGAACTCAAAGAAAGAACTATTTGGGTTTTGAAGATTACAGAAAAGCATAACCTGTGTTTCAAACAATCAAAATATGACTTTAATATGGAAGAAATTCCAATATTAGGAGTCATTGTTGGAAAAGGACAAGTCAAATGGAACAAGAAACTTTTACTAGAGATTTATCCAAAACTTCAGTTATACAGCAAGACCATTAAATGAATTAAAAGAGAAGAAAGAATGGATATGGAATGAAGAACATGACAAAGCCTTTGAAGAACTCAAGGAGAAGATAACAAGTTAACTAATATTCTCTCTCTCAAAGAGAGAAGAAAAAGTTAGGATCAAAACAGACACTTCAGGACATGCTATTAGAGGAGTACTATCCCAGGAGCAAGAGGGAAAATAAAAACCAATAGCATTTATATTCAGGAGAATGTAACCAGTAGAAAGAAACTACAAAATTTATGACAAAGAACTACTGGCAATTGTGGAAGCTTTGGCTAAATAGAGATAATATCTGTTAAATATGATAGAACCATTTGAAATCTAGATGGATCATGAAGACCTGAAATATTTCAGAGAACCTCACAAGTTAAATGGACAACAAGCTAGGTGGTACCTGAAGTTACAAGACTATGATTTTATTCTATGACATATTCCAGGAAAGACAAATACAAAAGCAGACATTTTGTTAAGAAAAGATCAAGTGGATACAAAGGAAGATAATAAGGATGTTTAACTGCTCAAAGATGAATTACGGACAAGAAGAACTACAGCAGAAGTAACAATGTTGAAAAGGAACAAGACAACAAATAATCTAGACATACTGGAAGAAATAAAAAGAAACAACACTAGAGAACACAAAGTGGATCAAGCACTAAAAAAAGGAGATGGGTTAACCTGGAAACAAGATGAAATTGTTTATATAGAAGGACAAATTTACATCCCAAACAACAAGAAGCTTAAGGAATGGATTTTACAGAAGAATCATGATCTTGTGGATGTTGGTCATCCAGGACAACAAAGGATGATAGAACTGGTCAAAAGGAACTATTTGTGGCTAGGACTCAAAGAGGACATCAAGAAATACATGCAGAGTTGTATAAAATGTTAACAGAACAAGGTTTAACATCAATAGAAACCAGGAGAACTTTACCCATTGGAGATACCACAAGGACCATGGCAGGAAATCAGTATCAATATAATTGGACTATTATCCAGATCTAATAGGATGAATACTATAGTGGTTATAGTAGATCAATTTACAAAGATGATATGACTGAAGGCAACAATGATGAATGTTTCTTCAGAAGGAATAGTAAAGATCTATAGGAATGAAATTTGGAAGTTACATAGGGTTCCAAAGAAGATTCTTAGTAACAGAGGACCACAATTTGTGTTAAGATTCATGGAAGAATTAACAAGAGTATTGAGAACAAAAAGAATGCTTTCAATGGCATATCATCCACAATCAGACAAACAAACTAAGAGGATCAATTAAGAGATAGAAACGTTCTTGCAACACTATATTAATTATCAGCAAGATAACTGGATAAAATGGATCACAGTGGCAGAATTCCATTATAATGACAAAAAACATGCAGTGACTGAATAGATGTCATTTGTTCTGAACTTTGGAAGACATCCTTGGAAAGGAAACCTTGATATACAAATAGAAATATCTAAACTGGAAGAATTTCTGATGAAGCTACAAAGAAGCTGAGAAGAGGCTAATAAATTCATGGAAGAAGCATAAGAAAACATAAAGTGGCAATATAACAAGAAAAGAAGAAATCCTTAAGGATTGAAGGTTGGGGACAACATGTGGTTGGAAAACAAGAATATTCATTCAAACAGACCCTCAAAGAAGCTGGATCAAAAGAGATATGAACCTTTTAGAATTTTAAAGGACATTAGCTTAGGAGTATTTTAACTGGAACTTCCAGAAGGATGGATAATACATAACATGTTTAACAAAGACTTGCTAATAAGATGCAACAAGCTGAAGTTCAAGGGACAATATGTAAAACCAGCATCATCACCAACAATTAATGAGGAAGAAGAATGTGAAGTCAAAGAAGTATGGAAGCATAGGAAATGAGGCAGAAGAACACAATACTTGGTGCACTGAAAAGGTTATGGGAATGAGCATAATAAATAGATCATGGAATCAGAGTTGTCTCATATAAAAGAGACGATTAAAGACTATTGGACAAGGTGTTCAAGTCAAAACCTATAAAGAGGGAGGATAAAATCCCATTTTGACAGTTTAAAACATCACTTGAACTTCAAAACAAATATCTTCCCAAATTACAAACAACAACTATATGACCATTCCCACTTCCCAAATACATATATTACCAGAAAATTAAACAATATGAATAAAGCTCAAGTATTGAAGAAGGAATGACATGATTGGACAAGAGTGTATCACAAGATGTTAAAGAGGTTAGAGGCAATAATTGATATACAGAGATAAGTGTGGAATATGATGAAGATAGCAGAAGAAACCAATATGATGATTACAGAGATAGAGGAAACAATTCTAAAGGCAAGTATCAATAATTGGACTATGAGCACTACCAATATCCTAGAAATATTAGAGGACTTACAATACCTAATCCAGAGCAACATGAAGGACCAAGTATTTCAAATTCAAAGGATATTAGCTGATGAATTAGATACATATAAGAAACAAGAAAATTAATATGTAGAGGATAACATTTGGGAGATACAAGACCTATATAAAGATGAAGAAAACAAGGTGGAGTCAAGAAAAGGAAGAGTTGAAGGAGAAGAAGTTATTTTAATCAGATCATACAAGATACCAGAATTGACATCATCAACAACAAAATCAAGCTTTATAAATGACAAAGTTGACAACCTCATAAAGTATATGAAATTCATTTGATCTCCAACACAGACGAGACTCTTCAAACTACTGCCTCACTATCAGTTACTTTGATCTAGAGGAGAACAAGATCCAGAGTTTTGGAAAGAAGTGGCAACTACACTGGTGGATGAAAAGTATAATACTGAGATATCAAAAAATGGATATCTAATAACAATGTTTCAAGGAGGACTACCACACAAACAATTCTTTGTAGCTATTGACAATTGAGGACAAGTCATCATAGGTCCTAACAAGAGAACAGTAGCTACATATGTGATAGAGGAACTCAAGGTGTTGATTTAATTCATGAGGACATGAATGCTGAAAAAGAGGTATTGTTATGATTGATACCTCAAGAATACAGCATGAACTTGGGTCAAGAGTAATGATGACATATTATGACTTGTTTTTCCTTATGTACTATGAATGATATCCTCATGACTGATGTATAGATACTATCCTGTATCATTATGCTTTACCACTTATACATCTACCCTTCTCTCTTCTCAAGTCTTTGTCTAAGTGTAATCTGAGCTCTAAGCTAAGGTTATAACAGTGCAAACATGAATCCAGATGTCTCTCAGTACAAAAATTGCTGGAAGTGGGGACACACTACTCTTTTGTATAGAATTCAGAGAGCTAAATATGTCAAGTGCAATGGCCCCCTCAAATTCAAGCATCATTGACACTTTGCTTGATGTTGTAAAGCCAATGATAAAACTAATCCTTCTAGACTTGAAATCAAGAAAGGCAAACCATGCCTGCATATGTTCAAGTACTCCAACTGCTGAGGAGATCATCAAGCAGACTCAAATACATGTCTCTTCTAGAAACATTAATTTAACTATAACTGGCATAACAAGAAACAACAGAAACTTTGTGAAAACAGGAGTAACTCAATTTGCTCAGTTGTAAGTGGTGCTCAAGCATGATTTTAGAAAACATCAAGATCTACTCTCAGAATGTTTGCAAGAACAATTTTATTATTAACACTATTCTTGAAACACATTCATTTTTCAATATCATTTTCATCTAAGAACTGTCTTGGACAGTCATTTGATCCATTCCAAGCTCTAGTAGCTGTGAAGAGGAAGAATTAGTCAAAGTTCCTAACCATCTGAACTGGACTATATTTTCTGGAAATTCCTCTCAAGTCAGTGACTTCCCAAGAGTCATCATATACATTAACATTTATATTTCTTCTTCATATTTTACTTTTTAAAATGATATTCTTAATCATAGGTATATTTCTTGCATTTTTCTTTTCAATTGTGGCTCATTTTACTATTTAATCAACATGTACTCTGACTTGTCTCAATTTGCTTTGAAGTATCTCAAGGATGCTAAAGTCAATATCAATAATGTTTTCATCATAATAGATGACTTTAATATTAGGAATAGTTTTTGGGATCCAAATTTTCCATACCATTCCTCTCATAAGAACACTCTTTTCAATATTGCTGACTCTTTTCAATTAGACCAAACCTACTGAGTTTTTTCCTACTAGGTACTCTGACAATGGTTAAAATTCAAATTTGGTCTTGTGTTGTGGCAACTACTAGACACAAAGTCCAATAGCAGCACAAGCAATAAATCTCACAGGAAGGATTTCTAGTGGGAACAAGAATTGTGTATTTACAAGAGAACTTGACAGGGAGCTACAACAGTATTCTACCAACTATTTATATATCTTGTCTATGGTCCATGCTATTCTCTATGTCTATTCTAATGTCTATGTCCTATCCTCATGTCCATTACTCATCCACCATGCATCTATCTCAAGACCAGCATGCTGTATACATGTGCTCTGACATCATGCTCTCAACCCTACTCTTAATCTCTGTCATCCATATGTGCACCATGTGTATACCATGAGGAACTGTGTCCCTTGACATCACTCCCTTTCTAGACTTTAAGTCCTTCCAGACTGCTTTAGGCTCTATGACATAATGTTATGTGACTTTCTAGTCATATGCCTTCTCCTTCTCTCATCATAGACTAATAATATAACTACTGTCTATATCTTATCTTATCTTACTAAAGTCTGTCCACACTTTTGTTTTATAACATCTTGGACCTCATATTCTTATGCTCCAATTTCTCAGAATATGACAACTATAACATTCATCCAGACTGGAGGTTAATGTCAGATTATGCTTCTATCACTGTCAGCATATCGATATCTGAGGAGTATGTTCAATCAAGAAAACAATCTCTTGTTAAGAACAGTGAAGAGAAAGGTCAGTTCATTGATGAGCTAATAAGCTTGATCAAAGGCTTCAAAACAGATGCTATTCAAAATACTGTAGCTCTTGAAGACATTGTTCATTTGCTCACCAATAATATTCAAAGAATATGGTACAAATACTCCAAAAAGGTCAATATTACTAAGTATTCTAAAGCTTGGTGGGATAATACTTGTCATAGGGATCTTGACTCATACAGACAGTCCAAATATTTGGAAGATTGGAAAAGATTTAAAGAGACTGTTAAGATAACCAAACATAACTTCTTTGACAGAAAAATTGATGAAATTGCCAACAAAAATTGTGGACCTTGGGAGCTCATGAGCTGGGTCAAAAAGGGAAAACTTCCAGCTACTAAAGCTATTCAATACAACAGTCAGCCTTATATTAAGCTTGATAATTTATGAAAAGTACTATACAAGTCTTTCAATTCTACTCAAAATCATCAGATTGATACCAGTCTGCTAGAAGAAATCCCTGACAAAGAAGTAACTATGTGGGTTTCCTTCTTAAGAGAGAAATTCATTAGCACCATTGAAAAATGCAACAACTCTTCAACCCCTGGTCTGGACAAATTATCTTGGAGGCACATTAAGCAAATAGTCAAGAATGAAGAATACATTATTAAATTAATCAATATTGCTAACACATATATTGATTTAGGTCACTGGCCATCTCACTTCAAAGTATTAACCATAATAATCATCTCCAAGCCTAACAAGGCCTCATATGATTCACCCAAATCATTTCATTTTATTGTACTGCTCAACACAACTGGCAAACTTTTTGAAAAGATGATCAGAGAAATATTGCAATTCTTGTTAATCTATAACAACTTCATTCATTTGTATCAGTTAGGTAGTCTCAAGCATAGATCTATTATAGATGCTGGTGTCACTCTTACACATTTTATTCAGTTAGGATGGGTTAAAAACTTCTTTATAAGGATATTAGCTTTCAATATTGCATAGTTTTTCCCTTCATTCAATCATTAACTTCTCTTTTCAATTCTGGACAAAGCTGAATTTGATCACAAAATTTCAACTTTCTTCAAAAATTATCTTGTTAGTAGAAAAACTAAGTATCTTTGGAATAGTTTCTCTTCTCTCTTATGCAACATTGACATTGGTGTTGGTCAGGGATCTGCCCTGTCCCCTATTCTTTCAGCTCTTTATCTCTCTTTAATTTTTCATATTGTTGAACAATGCTTAAAAAATCTAAAAATTCCTGTTTCTTTTCTTTCATTTGTTGATGATGATCTTTTCATCTCAAAACATAAATCTATTTCAGTTTCAAATGCAAACCTTTACTATAGTTACAATATAATTTCTACTTTTCTCACAAAGTTCAGACTTGTCTTGGAACATAGAAAAACTGAAGTATTTCATTTTTCTAGAGTGTGCAGAGTGTTCAACCCTCCTCCCTTGGACCTCATCCTTTTTGGTGGTTCTGTGTTACTCTCCAAAACTGCATGGTAATATCTTGGCTTTTTCTTCAACCAAAAACTATTGTTTCAATATCATATTGACTTCTATGCTAATAAAGTTATCTTGATTATCAAATGCATGAAAATTCTGGGAAACTCATTAAGAGGTCTCATTCCTCTTCAAAAGAGACAATTATACTTGTGCTGTGTGTTATCCATAATATCATATAGATTTCAGTTGTGGTATTACAACAAAGCCTCTCTCGACTACCCTCTCAAAGTACTCAAGAAAATACAGTGAAGAGTAGCACTATGGATATCCAGTGCTTTTTGAACATTACCCACAATGGAAATCAAAGTCATTTTGGGCTTAATCCCTATTTACCTTTATCTCAAGAAATTATATAGTAGATTCTATCTCAAATGATCCTTACTTCTCTCCAATCATATCATCAAATTGATTATTAACACTGACAGATCAAACAAAGATATCACTCATTGCTTATCCCTTGACAACTTAATACCTAAGTAAAGATCCTGCTTAAACAGTCTATTAATCAATATGGACAATAGGTTCAATGAATTCCTTCCTTCATTTTCCCCTTTTGATAATGAGTTTTCTCTGGAGAAGAGACTCATCAACTCTTTCTCAGATTGATTTTCCTTCCACTCTTAAACTTAAAATGTTAAGAATCATCTATGCAATCTTGATAACACTACTATCAATGCATCTTCCAACTCCACTCTTCTATTATTATATCTGATACTAGTATAAGAAATAATGTTGCTATCTCAATATCACACATTCACTTAATAACAAACTGGTTATTAAAACAATTTATCGTGTGGTCAATGTCACAACTACTGAAGCTAAGCTCTTTGCTGTTAGATGCAGTATCAACTAAGCTGTTGGTATCTCTAATGTTAAGTGTATTGTTGTTATCATGGACTCTTTACACACTGCCAAGAGAATCTTTGATTCATCATCACATTCATACCAAATCCATTCTGCTGCCATCTCTCAAGAACTCAGAGAATTCTTTAGAAAAGATAACAATAATCACATTGAATTTTGGAACTGTCCTAGTAATCAAAACTGGCTACTACATTCTTTAGTGAACAAAGACATCAAGAGCTTCAACTTATCTCCAATTTTCCCATGCAAATCATCTTGGGATTTTCACAAAAAATGTGATTGTAATTCTATTAATTTACAATAGAAGATGTCTTTCCAAGCATCAGATCTAAAAGGAAGAAACTTCCTTGAACTCCTCAATGATGATTCAAATCCTCTCAAGCCATCTGCTATCAAGAGCAGTCCTTGGCTTCAATTCTTTGGCCACTCTAATTCTCTTTGTGCTAGAGCTATTAGAGCCATTGTCAATCATGTTTTCATTGGCAAATATCAGCTAAGATCCTTTTCTAAAGAAAAATTTGCTTGTCTATGTAGTTTGTACTCTATTGAATCTAGATGATATATTTTGCATGAGTGCAAGAGGTTTAACAATTACTGGAATCCTAGAAGAGACTCTATTGGTCACTTTACCTTATTTCTTAAATACAACAGCAATGCCTTTTTCTTTGGAGAAGACAGTGCTGTATCAACTTACATACAGCCTGTTTAGTTTCTTTATCTTACTTTCTTTTTTCTTCTCTCTCTGTTATTATATTTTCTCTTTTCTTTCCTCATGTTGTCTTATCTCCATGTATATAGTTATAAAGTAGCTACCATGGTCTACTCTCATGCCCTATATAATAAAGTATTAATTTAAAAAAAAAGAAGCACATGACTATAGTCACATGATGTAATGTCATAGATTTGGAACATAGTAGAAAGAACTAATAATATCAAAGACATGGTTGTAGTATGTTTATCTTGTGGTAATAGTATAGTGGATTTATGGATAACATATGTAGTTTAGGATAGTATTATGATATGTGTGAGGACTAACATTTTTCTTTTTCTTTTATTGAAGATGAAGAGGCACATGACTGTGGTCACATGACTTGTCACATAATGTGAGGTCATAGGGATAGCAGACTAGATGGATGATGTCAAGGAGCATGTTAACTGTATGGCTACTTTATGGTATACACATAGTGCACTCATAGACAATGTATGGACATTAGGATAGGGTAATTATTAAGTAGCACAGACCATGTGTAATTTATATAAATAGGATAGCAATTCAGTAGAGACTCCTTGTCAAGTTCTCTTATGATCTCCACATCAATAGCCTACTGAGAGCTTTGCTGTCTTGTATGATTATTGGACTTTGTATCTAGTATCTGCTACAACACAACATCTAAAAGAGGTAGCAAAAGCATATTATATTAAGTGAATAGCTTAGAAGATAAGAAAAGTTACTGAGGCCAGAATATAGGAGAAGGCTGTATAGAGGCAGTATATAGAGGAGGATGTTAGAGTTGAAGACAGTAGATATATCTTTTTTCTTTTATTATTTCTATTTTATCTTCTTTTTCATTTCTTTTACTGATGGACTTAGAGTCAGGAGTTAGTGTAATATTACATGTAACTGTCAGAAACTGTCACACAAGTCATATGATCACATGTCACAATGGAATATTATAAAAGGTTCTGAAAGGAAATAATATCACACAGCATGCTGTATACATGTTGACCTTCAGAATAATACATGGCCCTTTAGAGTAGGCTAATAAAAGTATAAAAATACATTGGAAGCTTCTTGTTGAGTTCTCTTGTGATCCCTACTTGATATCCACTTTGAGATTTATTGCTTGTGTTACTATTGGTCTTTCGACTAGTAGTTGCCACAATAGAAATAGAGAGTTGTTTGAGAGATTTGTAAGGCTTGTGATGTAGAGGTTTGGATTGCATACAAGTGATACAGAACTTGTAGAATTGTTGTATGTTAGTGTGGAGGCTGGGCCAGAAATAACTACAGTGAATGAGTTCTAGTGTTTTGTTTTAACTGAAGTGGCTAGCAAAAATATGATTGTAATTATACTGGAGAATGCATTTGTCAAAATTACTAGTGGATAGTATATAAATTCTGTTATTAAGATGAAGACAACTGTTAGGGTCTATAGACTAATGACCATCTATAGGAATGTGTTTTGCAGTAGTAAGATTACTAGAAATTGCTGAATGAATGTTTTGATGCAGAGTATCAAGATTAACAACTGCAGCTATGTAGAGAAAAGGGAAAAAAAGGATTGTAGCTTATATAGAGGCTGCAAGTTGTTTTTGAGTGAAAATTGGTTTGAAGTTGTGAGGGTTGACTATGGTGTAGCTAGTATTTCTTCCTTTAAGATATATGTTCTATCATCTAGTATGAGTATCTAGTTTGGTGCCAAGATATCCAAAGCAGAATCTGATGACAAGATTAAACTATAAGAGATATTTGGACTACTGTACTTGTTTCCAAGTCAACATCTTGGTAGTAAAAAAATACTCAAGATTTTCATGATCCATAACAATATTGATAGGAATGTCTAGATTTTCTGAATAGTAGTACCAAATTTTGAAAGTCTCAAAAATAGCCAGAAGTTCCTTATTATACATATCATAATTTAACTCTGCTATAGTAAAAGTGCAGGAGTAAAAGATAACTGGATGAACTTTATTCTCTTCATTCACAATAGAAAGAATTGTAGTGAGAGCATAGTTAGAGGCATTGGTTTTTATGATAAATTGAGTATTGGAAATCCAGTATATAAGAATTAGTATGAAGATGAATGCTTTCTTTAATAAGTTGAAAGCATTATGATAAAAGGAGTCAAACTTCCAGAGAATGTCTTTTTAGATGAGATGGGTCAATAAAATAATAATTTTAAGTAGTTGAAAATAAACTAGCAGTAGAAATTAGCAAAACCTAAGGAGAATTGAATATCCTTAACTTTCTTAAGCTCTGGCCAGTCTTGAATAATCTTTTCTTTGTTGTCAGACATAGTAAGGCTGGAAGAAGAAAGGATATATCTCAGATATTCTACTAACTTAGAGTGAAACTTGTATTTCTCTACTTTGGTATCAAGACTAGTCTTGTAGAGACACAACTTAGATCTCTGAGTTTAAGATGAAAGCATATTCTTATATTAAGTAATATAAGAGAACTCAATAGAATTTCAAGTACAAACTAATCTATCTTATATACTATAGACCTTAGTCTATGTATACACTACAACTGATCTATCCTAAAGTTCATGTACTCTCTATAAAGCCAACATACTATTGCTATGTTATATGATATCATTTTTTCTAAGATTGTAAAAGCAATCTTCTTGATATCACATAATTATGTAATCTATGATTATGACATATCCATGCTTTTATCATGCTTTATGACTTGTATAATTATTATATATGATGTTATATCATACTTTTTACCTAAGTCCAAAATAAATAAAAAAACCAAAATAAAATAAAATAAAATAAAAAAAGTTCAATATTTATAACTCTGATACTTGAGTACTTTCTTGATATACTAGTAGTGTTTGGACATATTGTTGGAGTAGATGAGTATATTATTTATAGATCATAATATAGATGTTAAAAAGATCAAAAAAAATTGTTTATGAATTACTCAAAGGCTATGAGAGTATTAGTAAGACTGAAGAACATTACAGACTACTCAAAAAATCTATAATATATTCTGAAAGTAGTCTTTAATTCATTACCATTAGTAATGTGAATTAAGTAGTAAGTATGGCAAATATTATGATCTTAAGCTAGAGCTCAGGTTGCACTTAGACAAAGGTTGAGAAAGAGTTAAGGGAAATGAATAGATGGTAAAGCATAAGAATACAGGATAGTATCTATACTATATATATGTATTGTACATGAAGAAACAGCATGTAGTCTATGAAGTCCATGAGTCAGAATATATAAGGAGGCAGTAAGAAAACAGCAAGGTTAGAGCACCTACTACATGAGATACTGACTGAGACTACTCTAGTGTAGCCAATCATGTTGTCATACCCTAAGCCCATCTTTGTCACAAACTTCATTCAACTTGTATTTCCACAACCAGTGGACTGATTTTCACAAACTAAGTTACACTGAAAAGCCCCAAATGAGGGCTATTTATATTTATGTAGAATATACAAAAGCAACAACAAATGACTGAGATATCAGGCTATCAGTAGCTGTAAAAGCTTTGTCTGCTAATATCTCATGAATGGCTAAACAGATTTGCATGATTAAACTTGCATTGGAAAGTGCTCATCAATCTGTTTCTAATGATATATGATTCATCTCAAAGCAATAAGTATTGGTAGAGATACAAGTATATCAATGTAGTGACATAATTAGTTACCTTTTAAAATTAGCCTGACAGCTGCTATGACAGATGACAGCTCCTATCAGATACAAGTTTTGATCATGTGATGGCAATAGCTTGCAAATAGACTATCACTATTTTATATATATATCTCTGTGTCTGAGGGCTAGATCTCAGACTTAATAACGTCAATTATTCTTGTTGATACTACTCATCATTATCTTCTTATACTGAACCTCTAAAATACCACTAAGTTCAAGTATCACAACCAGTGAGTAGCTTATTTGTGATAATCTCCATGCTGCATCTTTGAGGTATCAATCATAATAATACTCCATTTTCAGTATTCATATCCTTATGAATCAAACCAATACCTCTAGCTCTCCTACTACATAAGTTGCCACTGTTTTCTTGTTAGGACCTAGAATGACATGTCCTTGATTGTCGATAGCAATGAAAAACAGATTGTGTAGTGGCCTCTCTTAGAACATGTTTATTAGATATTTGTTTCTTGATATTTCTATATTATGTTTATTTTCCACTAGTGCTATTGCTATTTCATTCCAGAAGTCCAGATCCTGTTCTTCTCTAGATTGAAGGACTTGATAATGTGGTGGTGGTTGTAAAATTCTTGTTTGAGTAGGAGACTTGACGAATTTCATGTATTTGAGGGGGTTGTCGACTTCTTCATTTGTGAAACTTGAACTTGCTGTTGACTCAGAGATTTCATATGGTTTGATAAGTATGACTTCTTCTTCTATCCTTCCTCCTTCCTTCTTTGTTTGTTCCTCATTAATATACAATTCTTGAATTTCTTATATGTTTTCATCCATATATGTGTTTTCTTTTTCTTTGTATCTGTCCAGTTCATCCACCAACATCCTTTGGATTTGGAATGCTCAATCTTCTATATCACTTTGAACCAGGTACCATAAATCTTCTGATATTCCTGCAATATTTGTAGCATTCATTATTTGATTGTTAATACTTGCTACTAAGATAGATCCTTCCATCTCCATCACCGTTGTATTTGCTTCTCCAGCTAATTTCTTCATATCCTTTGTTATCTTCTGCATATCAATCATTGCCTTGATTCCTTTCAGTATCTTGTGATATGTTCTTGTCCAATCTTCTTGTTCTCTCTTTATGACTTGAGCTTGGTCCATGTTGTTTAATTTTCTAGAGATGTAGGGGTTTGGAGAGGTGGGTGTAGTAGCATAGTTATTGTTGTTTTGGGAAGACATTTGTGTTTTGAAATTCAAGTAAATGGTTTGAACTGTTTAGAGTGGGATTTTACCTCCCTCTTCTTTATAAAGGTTTTAACTCAAATATCTTGCCTAATAGTCTTCAATTGCTTCTTTTGCATGAGGCAACCCTGTTTCTGCAATTCATTGATCATGTTCATCCCTGTAGCCCTTCCAATGTACAAGGTATTGTGTATTTCTACCCTGTTTCCTATGCTTCCTAACTTCCTTGGCTTCATATTCTTCTTTCTCATTAATAATCATTGGTGGTGGTACTGGCTCCTTGTGCTGACCCTTAAACTTTGATTCCACATATCATGTTAGAAGGTCTTTATTGAACATATTGTGAATTGCCCATCCTTCTGGAAGTTCTAGTTAAAATACTCCTGAGCCAATATCCTTTGAGATCCTAAAAGGTCTGTATCTTTTATTGTCCAACTTCTTTGAGAGTTGATTTAATTGGATATTTTTGTTCTCTAGCCACATGTTATCTTCAACCTTCGATCCTTGAAGATTTTGCCTTTTCTTGTTGAATTGTCTTTTCATGTTCTTCTGTGCTTCTTCCATTATCTTTGTAGCCTGTTTTCAACTCTTCTGTAATTCTGCAAGAAATTCTTCTACTCTTGGAATCTCTGACTATACCACAAGGTCACCTTTTCATAGATACCTTCCAAAGTTTAACTCAAATGGTGTCCTTCCTGTTGCTGCATGTCTTTTGTCATTATATTAGAATTCTGCAGCAGCTAACCATTCCATTCAGTTATCTTGCTGGTAGTTGATGTAGTGTCATAAAAACATTCCTATCTCTTGGTTGATTCTTTCTGTTTGACCATCCA
>Ga0157359_1000079_pt1 | contig 27225 bp, 25 predicted proteins | sample AttcapACBM3_FD_111482 | JGI IMG/M metagenome (GOLD analysis project Ga0157359, IMG submission 111482) | Fungus gardens microbial communities from leaf cutter ant in Botucatu, State of São Paulo, Brazil - Atta capiguara ACBM3 | ecosystem: Host-associated > Fungi > Mycelium > Unclassified ...
CAGAATAAAAAGAAGCTTTAATAATAAAACGAATCACTGCACGACTGAGCCATACCCAGGCAAACATCATAAATCCATACATGAATGGAATCGACATTGGGATATAGGCTGGCGTAATCACATTCAGGATGTACAAGGTTGCCATGGTCAATGCCACGGAAATCGCCAATTTAACAATAAAGACTTCGTTAAATGTGCGTACAATAAAATGATAAACGCCTGTAAGTGCCAGACTCAAAACCGTAATAAAACTGACCAGCATGATTCCATGAGGAATACCAGGAATAACATCTGCACCCAAGTCAAATAAACGGATCACATAGCACAACCATAAAATTATAGGGAAAGCTAGAGCATCCAAAAGAACAAGGAAAATTTGCTTAAAAAGCCTTGGTGCTGAGGCGAATTGATGAATAATCTTTTTCACAATGATCTTCTAATCATTCCATTTTACAGTTTGATCTTTATACGCATTTCTGACAGAACTAGAAATGACTTTTACATATTGATTACACAATCATAAGGGGAAGCATTTGAAAGATTATTACACTCTTCCCCTTACTTTTTTAACCTTATTGAATTGCGCGTATTACCTTGTCAATTGCACTAATTGTTTTATCAATGCTTTCTGTGCTCAGTGTTGGATGCACCAAGAACATGAGACTTGTCTCACCGAGTTGCTGTGCATTTTGCAAACGCTGTTCTGGACGCCATGGCGTTCCATCAAATGCATGCTCCAGATAGACTTCTGAACAGGAACCGCTAAAGCAAGGCACATCTTGTGCATTGATCTCTTGCATAATTCGATCACGCGACCAGCCCTCAGGTAATGCAGCTAAATTGACCTGTACATAACATTTATAGTGCGCATGTACATAATCATTTGAAGGCAAGTGAACAGTAAAGTAAGGAGAACCCTCAAAAGCCTTTAAGATTTTCTCTGCATTTTCAGTACGTTTTTGTGTCCACCCAGTCATACGTGTTAACTGAATACGACCAATTACCGCCTGCATTTCCATCATACGCCAGTTTGTACCAAAGGAATCATGCAACCATCGGAAACCTGGCGGATGTTGCTTGTTATAAACACTATCATAGCTTTTACCATGATCTTTATAAGACCACATTTTCTTCCACAGCACTTCATCATTGGTGGTGACCATACCGCCTTCCCCACCCGTGCTCATAATCTTATCCTGACAGAAAGACCAAGCCGCAATATGTCCAATTGAACCTGCAGGTTTGTCTTTGTATTTTGCACCATGCGCTTGTGCACAGTCCTCAATGACAGACAAACCCTTTTCTTGAGCAAGCTGCATAATTGGGTCCATATCACACATCCAGCCCGCCAGATGCACACAAATAATGGCTTTGGTATTTGGTGTAAGAACGGCTTCAATCGTACGACGCGAAATATTCTGGGAATCTAACTCAACATCAGCAAACACAGGATTGGCACCCGCTGTAACAATCGAACTAGCTGATGCAAGGAAGGTACGTGAGGTCACGATAACATCATCACCAGCACCAATACCTAAAGCTTTTAAAGCCACATCTAAAGCAACAGTGCCATTGGTTAGCGCCACTGCATATTGAGTACCAGCGAAATTCGCGAATTCTTTTTCAAACTCACGGCATTCTTGCCCTGTCCAATAATTTACTTTATTTGAAAGTAATATATTTTTAACTGCGTCTGCTTCTTCTTGGGTAAAACTTGGCCATGGTTCAAATGCAGTATTTAACATTATGATTTCCTATTAAAAATATATCTTACTTTCTTTCTAAAATTCTTGCAGGGTTACCGACTACAGTGACTCCTGCAGGCACGCTTTTAGTCACAACTGCGCCCATACCAACGATAGCACCTTTACCAATCACTAATGGCTTATCTGGTGTTCCCTGCTTGATCACAACACCCGTCCCAATATAAGCATGGTCTTCGATATGGATATTACCGTTACATTTGACGCCAGGGGCGAAGGTAACATAGTCACCAATCACACAGTCATGCTCAACATAACTATATAAATTAGCATGAAAGCATTTGCCGATTTTTATGTTTGATGTAATTGAAACAAAAGGGCTTAATGCCGCGCCTTCACCAATCTCAATATTATCCATCATGACCGTATTATCAGCTTGAACTGTCCATAACTGGATATCATCACTGGCGAGTTGATTTGCTATTTTCTCACGAATCTGGCTATTCGCGATCGCGATTAAAACGTATTTATCTATCGCATCTAATTTTTTAAATGTTTGATAATTTAAAGCTTTATGTCCATTTATGATTTTTTCTTCTTGTAAACTATCATCAATGAAGTAAATCTCAGCTGTAATGTTCAAACGTCGCAATTGCTGTCGAGCTACAGGCATCAGACTGCGACCACAACCTGATGCCCCATAGATTGCATAGATAGATTGGCTCATTCCTTCTCTTCCGATGGGGTGCCAGTAAATTTTGTCATTGTCGCTTCGCCAGCTTCATTAATATCATCTTTGGCAATGACTTTTTTCACTGTCTGTAGCATGATTTTAAAATCTAGCCAAAGCGATCGATTTTCAACGTACCAAGTATCAAGCTTAAACTTTTGTTCCCAACTAATCGCATTACGCCCATTGACCTGAGCATGTCCTGTCATACCTGGACGTACGTCATGACGTTTTGCCTGCTCTTTATTATACAATGGCAGGTATTCCATCAATAATGGACGTGGGCCTACAATACTCATATCACCTTTGATCACATTCCAGAGTTCAGGCATTTCATCCAGACTACTTGAACGTAACATCTTGCCAAAAGGCGTTAGACGCTCGCTATCTGGTAATGGATTGCCTCGCTCATCGATTGCATCTTTCATGGTGCGAAACTTGATCATTTCAAATGGCTTACCATGTAAACCTGGACGAACTTGCCGAAATAAAACTGGCGAACCTAAGTTCTTTTTTACTTTATAAGCAACATAGAAATATAAAGGTGAAAGCAGAATTAGGGCAGTTGATGCAATAATGATATCTAAAATACGTTTAATCATTTTCATAATCCCATTTCACTTAGCATATGTTTATTCACTGCATCAACATCATATTTATTTAAAGCAATTTCACGCGATCTTTTTCCCATTTTTTCAATTAAGCTTGGATCAATAATAAATTGTTGTATTGCTTTTATTAAACTTTCACTTGATTTTACTTCAATTAAGAATCCATTCTCACCATGAATTACAGTTTCTTTACATCCAGGTGCATTCGTTGTAATAACAGCTCTGCCCATCGCCATTGCTTCTAAGACTGTCCGAGGGGTTCCTTCACGATAAGAAGGTAAAACATATATTGAGCTAGCCGCGATTGCAGGACGAACATCTGAAAGTTTACCCCAATAATTTAGCCTGCCATCGGCGATCCATACATCCAACTCTTCTTGAGCAATTGCTGCTGGATTTTCATCAATCCATCCTACCAAATGAAACTCAACTTCTGGATACATTTGCTTAATGTGTTTAGCAGCCTCGGCATACTCTCTTATACCTTTATCAGCTAATAAACGAGCAATAAGTAAGAAGGATTGCTTAATTTCGCCAGAATCACTTTTAGGGGGTGCCACTAAACTAAAATCCTGAACATTCACTCCAGAACCATTTACAACTACAGTTGGTTTATTAGAATCAATTAAGTTTAATTCTATAAATAGTTGTTGATCATCTGGATTTTGAAAGAAAACTTTATGAGTATGGAAAAGCGCATATTGATACAATCCATGTACGAGTTTTTGAAAGAAACTACGGTTACTGCCCTGTTCTACATTTTGAAAAGCGTAGCCCAATCCTGTAATTAGCGCAAAACGATGAGGGACTTTTGCTAATTTAGCAGCCAACGTCCCGTAAATGACAGGTTTGATAGTATAAGACAATACATAATCTGGTTTTATTTTTCTTATACATTTATATATAGCCAATAAGGTTTTAATATCTGAAAGCGGATTAGTTCCTGTACGCTGCATTGGAATTTCATCTACACTATAACCCAAATTTCTTAATTGATTCACTTCATTAGGAAATAAGTCTAAATCGGGACTTAAGATATAAACTTGAATATCTTTTCCCGCAATTGCCTCAAGAAGCTTGCCTCGGAAATTTAGAACAGAGGGTAGATAACTAGCAATAATTAAAAACTTCATGACTTTGTAAGCTCTAAAACCTGATTCCAAAAATAAGAAACTGAGCGTTCCTGTTCAATGTATTTTTTATAATCTACCGAGTAATTTAATTGACTTTCTAACACTTCCTCTAAGGCTTTTCCAATCTCCACAATAGAACAATCAGCTGTTACTATTACATTTGGTAATTGATAAACTCCATCAGTACAGGGTGTAGAAATAGCACAATTAATACCAGAAGCCATCATTTCAATAAGTACATTTGGAAAACCTTCAATTTCAGAAGAAATGACACCTATTTTTGCATTTGCAAACCACTGAATTGGGTTATTAATTTTCCCAGTAAATATAACTTTTTTTGATACCCCTAAGTCTTCAGCCATTGTTCTTAGCCTTTCACCTTCTGGCCCATCACCAATAAGTACTAACTTATAACAATCATACTTTGAAGTTAACTGTGCAAATGCTTGGAGTAAAAAGTCAAATTTTTTTAAAGGGATAAAACGACCACAACCTACAATAATATTTTCTTTAATAACAGTTGAGATTGATGAATTTATATAATCAATATTTACTGGGTTTGATATAACTTCCATTTTTTTTGCTGGTATATATCCCAGAGAATTCTCTAAAGAATCTTTCATTTTCTTAGTTTGGCAAATAATTAAATCTTGTTGCCCATATAAATATTTATATATAAATTTAAAAATAAAACGCTTTACACCAAAAAATCTATCAAAAATAAAAGTTGACTCTCTAGAGACTAAAACCGAACCTCTAAAAAAACAGATTTTCTTTAAAAAGCTTAACAATCCGTTAATGTGCGTATGAGAAGAAAATATATAATTAAACTTATAGGCAAAACTCAATCGTACTAATCTCACAACCAAAGGAATAATTGCTTTTTTTTCTGAGGAATAGTTATAAATGATTAAATTCAAGTTAGGGAAGCTTTCTAATTTCTCCCATCCGCTTTGCTTACCACGAGACATGATTACGACAGTAACATCCTGTTTCTCCAATAGAAGGTGGTAAATGATATTAAACATAACACGTTCTGCTCCTCCTAAAATTGCTGTTGGAAAAACAAAAAGGTGATTATTTACCATCTCGAGATCTACCTATTTCAATTGCCTTATATACGCGATCTTTATAATCACTAATATGCTGAATTTCTTTATTATTCACACAAGAAGTTTCAATTTTATGGTGAAATTTATCATATGTCGAAATAATACGAGCAGGATTTCCTACAGCTATACTATTCATAGGAATATTTTTAGTGACTACACTACCTGCACCAATTACAACATTATCACCAATTGTTACGCCAGGCATAATAATTGTGTTGAGACCTATAAATACATTTGAACCTATACTTATTGGAGCATATTTTTGATATCTGTTATTATTTTCATCTCTAACTAGCCAAGTACTTCCATCATGTGTTACTAAACGTACACCAGAGGTAATAGTTACTCTATCACCAATAGAAATGAGAAATGGTTCTGAACCCCACTCTTTTATATAAATCCTACAATCATTACCTATCTTAACTCCTTTTTTTCTTGCATAGGCAATACTTCCTTTCATAAGAAAATAGTAAATATCATAAACATAACTAAAAATACGAAGTATTTTTTTCATCCATTAATCCTCTTTTAAATCATAATAACTTTTTAACAGGAAAAATCTGTTTAATAAAATATAAAAAAATAGGAATATAAATAAAAGGTAAAAGTATTGCCGACTGTCTGAACCCTATCCCAGCTTCAATACTATATGTAGCCACATAAAATAAACTCATACATAAAATTGGAAATTTCAAAACCAGTTGAATATTTTTCTTTTGAAAAAGAAAAACCATATACACAAACAATAACAATATACATATCCAGAAGGATAGCATAAACCATAAACGCAGATATGGTGGTAATGAAGGATCAACTGAAATTGGTAAAGGAGATAGTAGAAAAACTAAAAACTCATTTATAAAACCTAACAAATTAAATTCATAAATTCTATTCACATGTCTAGATAAGAAGTTAATAGATATTTTATCTACCACAAAAAGTATTAAAGATGTCAAAGTTATATACTTCAATATAGACTTAAAACCTTTCCCTCTGAATTGATCAACAATAATATAAACCAAAATACAAAGCATCATATTCAATCTATATAAAGAAATAATTAAAAGAAAAAGAACTAAAAGCTTATAATTATTCGATTTATAATGATAAAGACAGACAGCTAGAAGAGAAAAGATTGCTATATCACGCATTAAAGAGAAAGTTAAAAAATAAAATACCGGATAGAATAATAGCAAAAAAGTTCCTAGCAACTCTTCATTACTAGAAACAAAATCATACTCTAAACGAAGAAACTTACCAAAATAGTAGCTACCTACCATATAAACTGATAATTGATATATATTCCATGCAACCATAGAATCACTAAAATAATATCTAAAAAAAGATAAAATAAAGTAATGCAAAAAATGAATACTTTGAGAATAATTATAAAAATTCTCTAATGTAAAAATAATCCCATATGTTCTAGTGTCCTGAATTATTGAATCACTCGCTAACAAATAACGTAGCTCATCATAATTAGTTACTAAAAAATCACCAACCTTACCGTTTTCAAAATAGATAGCAGAAAAGGTATTTAAAAATAGAAAAACTATAAAATATATTATTAACTTCTTATCTATAATCATAGTTTTTACCTAATCTTAAATGTCTTTAACTTTCCGAGCAGGGATACCAACATATACTCCATTCTCAGCAATAGTTTTATTTACTAGACTACATGCACCAACAACTATACGATCTTTAATAAAAACACCATCTAAAATAGTTACTCTAGCGCCTAACCAAACATCCTTTCCAATTGATATTCCAGCTCTACTTGTACCTTGATCCTTAATTAATACATTTTTATCTTCAAAAATATGATTACTTGATATCATAATAGTTTGCGTGCCTATTCTTGTATTGTCACCAATCAATAATCCACCTGCACCATTTAAAAATGATTTAGAGTTAACACTAACATGATCACCAATCTTAATATTTCCACCATAACATTTTATGTAAGTATTCTCTCCTATAAAAACATTATCACCTATTTCCAATTTTGCATCTTTTTCAACAATAATGGTGGCTCCATTTTCTATTGTTAAGTTTTTCCCAAATACTACCTTTCCATTTATATCAAATTTGACATTTTTCCCAATTTTTTTTAACTTTTTTCCAAAAGCAATACTATAAAAGTATGTTCTAAATGAAGTGAAAAATATCGTAAATAATTTCATAATCTTCATAATTAACATTTTTTCATCTTCCCTACAGCAAAATAAATAGAAAAATTATAAAAAATCAAACTCAATGGAATCGCATACAACATAATATTCTTATCGTCCAATAAAGTATAAATAAGAATAAAAAACAATGCCTTAATAACCAACTCAACAATTTGCAGTTTTAATAATATATCACTTCTTCTTTTTGCAATTAAAAAGCCTGAGATTGGTGGGTTACAAAAGACTGCCCAGTACCCCAGCGTAAGTATCTTAAAATATGTAGAAATACCATTCCATTCACTACCAAAAATCAAAGTATAAAGAGATTCGGGTAAAATAAAAAATATTAGAAAGAAAGGAAGAGAGACTACACTTAAAAACAAACTACTTTTTAAAGCTTCCTTATAATTACCTTCTGTATTGAATTTACGAATAAAAAACTGCCTTACAGTCTGTGACATTAAATTAATGGGCAGTCTAAGTGTTCTCTCCACAATTGAATAGAAACCTGCAACTTGGTAACTTAAAAAATGAGAAACCACATAATAAGGTAAATTATGAGAGAAGCTGTTTAACAGTGCATGCGGTGTATTTGAAAAAATAAAATCTTTATAATTCTTAAAAGTAGAAAAATTAAAACTATACAGCCTATACTTACATATATATATTGACAATAAAAAAATTATAACTAAAGAACTAATTAAATAGCTTGACAATAAGTTCGCCTCATAAAAAAACGGGAAAGCGATTTGTATAGAAACAACTATCAAGCTACGAAGGATATTTAATACCGCACAAAACTTTTCTTCTTCAATAGAAAAATTATAATTATAAACACATTGGATTATAATGTTTGCAAAAACTCCAAAATTAATTGCCAATATCATTAACGGACTAAATATAAATATCATCACCACTGACGAAAGCAGACAAAACAAAAATGTTAATATTATACTTTCAGAAATCAAACTTTTCTTTTCGTTTTCTTGTGCAATTAATATTGCCTGATCTAAACGTAAATTAGCAATTGTTGACATCACACTTACAATAGCTAATGCAACACCATATTGCCCGAAATCCTTAACACTATATAAACGAGTCAAGATTGGAAGTGCGATAAAAGTTATTATCGCACCAACCAATAAACTTGATGTTATAACACCAATCGATTTGTATTTGGTTATCAACAATCGAAGATTCATGAAATATTCTTTACATACCACTTCATTGCTAAATCAACACCTTGAGAAATCACATATTGAGCTTTATAACCTAACAAAGTCTCAATTTTTTCAACAGATGCTTGTGAGTGCCTTACATCGCCTTTACGAAATTCTCTATAAATAGGATTTTTAGCATACGTAATTTCATTTTCACCCAATGCGTTTTTAATTGCATTAAACAAATCATTTAAAGTAGTTCGATCACCTACAGCAACATTATACACCTGATTTTTTGCTTCATCATTTGTCGTTGTTGCTGCGAGGATATTAGCTTGAACTGTATTTTCAATAAAACAAAAATCTCGGCTTGTCTCCCCATCACCATTGATAAAAACTTCTTCATCTTGGATCATTGCAGCTGTCCATTTTGGAATTACAGCAGCGTATGCACCATTCGGATCTTGGCGTTTTCCAAATACGTTGAAATAGCGTAATCCAATACATTTAAAATCATATGTACGAGCAAATACATCAGCATATAACTCGTTAACATACTTGGTTACTGCATATGGAGATAATGGATTACCAATATTTTCTTCAACTTTAGGTAATGCTGGATGATCACCATAAGTAGAACTACTAGCAGCATATGTAAAGCTTTTAACCTGCGCATCTCGCGCTGCTACCAGCATATTTAAAAAGCCAGTAATATTTGCTGCATTTGTTGTAATCGGATCAGCAATGGAACGAGGTACAGAGCCTAATGCTGCTTGATGCAATACATAATCTACTTCAAAACATGCCTTTTGACAGTCTTCCAAATTACGTATATCACCTTGAATGAAGCTAAAATTCAACCATTGTTCAGACGTGACTAGGCTTTGTACCTCATCTAAATTGTATTGATGCCCTGTTGCAAAATTATCCAGACCTATCACTTTTTGATTCAATTTCAACAAAGTTTCTAACAAGTTAGAGCCGATGAAACCAGCCACCCCTGTGATTAACCATGTTTTAGGTGATTGTTTTAATTGTTCGCATACTATTTGATATTGGCTCATCTCTTAAAATTCCTTTATTAAATATTACAAGCGAATATCAACATCAGCTGCAGGTAGTACATATTTTAGATCATACAAAACGTGACTTGTTTTACCTAAATTACGAATAGACTCTGTACCCATTTCTTTAAATTCATTATGAGCGACGGCTAGAACGATAGCATCATAATTATTCGACTCAACCGTTTGTACAGGCGTAATACCGTACTCATGTTGAGCTTCTGCTGTATCAACCCATGGATCATATACGTCGACTTGCATTTGATATTCTTTTAACTCTGTAACAATATCTATAATCTTTGTATTACGTATATCAGGACAGTTTTCTTTAAAACTTAAACCTAAAACTAATACTTTGGCACCTTCGACCTGAATTTTTTTCTTAATCATCCCTTTGACTAACTGAGTTACCACATAAGCACCCATATTGTCATTTAAACGTCGACCAGCAAGAATAATTTCCGGATGATAACCAATTGCTTGTGCTTTATGCGTTAAATAGTACGGATCAACACCAATACAATGACCACCAACCAAACCAGGACGGAAAGGTAAAAAATTCCATTTTGTTCCAGCAGCCTTGAGCACGTCCTCTGTATCAATACCCATTTTATTAAAAATTAAGGCAAGTTCATTAATTAATGCAATGTTAACGTCGCGCTGAGTATTTTCGATCACTTTAGCCGCCTCAGCAACTTTGATACTTGGTGCTTTATGCGTACCAGCCTCAATAACTAAGTTATAAACTTGATCAACAAAATCAGCCACCTCAGGTGTTGATCCCGAAGTAATTTTTAAAATATTAGTGACACGATGTAATTTATCACCAGGATTAATACGTTCAGGACTATAGCCAGCAAAAAAGTCCTGATTAAATTTCAGCCCAGATACTTGCTCAAGTACAGGAATACATTCTTCTTCTGTTGCGCCAGGATAAACAGTTGATTCATAAACAACGATATCGCCTTTTTTTAGCACTTTACCAATACTAGTTGAGGCTTTTACAAGCGGGGTTAAATCTGGTTGTTTGTAGTCATCAATAGGAGTAGGTACTGTAACAATGAAAAAATTACAGTCTTTTAGATCATCTAAATTTGCAGTATAGCTGAGTTGAGTAGCTTGTTTTAGCTCTTCTGGAGAGACCTCCAAAGTGTGATCTTGTCCACTCTTTAGTTCATCTACACGTTTCTGATAAATATCAAAGCCAACAACTGGCACCTTTTTTCCAAACTCAACCGCTAGTGGTAAACCAACGTATCCTAAACCAATAATTGCTATTTTTAACTCGGCAAGTGTTAGCATAAATAAAGCCTTATCCCTTACAATTTTTTATCTGTAGATACTGCGTATAACAGCAATGAAATAATTGCGCGTACTATATAGGAGATTTTTTATAGCCTCCATATTTCAATTGTATGAATGTGTTTACAAGCCTTCAACATCCTTACATTCTCTAAAAATACAGTGAAATTCATCACTATTTTGACATATTAGGCCAAACTTATAATTGATATTTTAAGTTAATGTAGTCTTTATAAAATCAATTATTTGTTGACAAGCTGTGCCATCACCATAAGGATTGTGAGCTTCCGACATAATAGTATAGGTCTTTAGATTTTCTAACAAATCACCTACAGCATTTTCTATGACTTCTACTTCCGTACCTACTAACCTTACTGTTCCTGCTTCGACTGCTTCTGGCCGTTCTGTTGTCTCTCTCATCACTAACACTGGTTTACCTAAAGATGGCGCTTCTTCCTGAATACCTCCTGAGTCTGTAAGGATCAAATAACTGCGATTCATTAAATATACAAACGGTAAATAATCCTGAGGAGCGATCAGTTGAATATTCTCTATACCAGCTAAAAGCTCATTCACAGGTTGCTGTACATTTGGGTTCAAATGTACTGGATACACAATTTGGATATCTGGATACTTTTTGGCAAGATTAGCCAAAGCTGAACAAATATTTAAGAAGCCTTGCCCAAAATTCTCACGTCGATGGCCTGTCACAAGAATCATTTTTTTGTTCGTATCTAGAAATGGAAACTGCTTCTGAAATTGACTCACAAGCATTTGGTCTTGCTCAACCTTTTGTTTCACTTGCAATAGAGCATCAATCACAGTATTACCAGTCACTACAATATTCGCAGGGTTAACATTTTCTTTAATAAGGTTGTCATAAGAGGACAGTGTCGGAGCAAAATGATAATTTGCCAACACACCTGTTAATCGTCGATTGGCTTCTTCTGGCCAAGGTGAATACAAGTCTCCTGTACGCAAGCCAGCTTCTACATGTCCAACTTTTATTTTGTGATAATAAGCAGCTAATGAAGCTGCAAATGTTGTTGCAGTATCTCCATGCACTAAAATAAGATCCGGTTTCCATTGTTCAAATACTTGTTCCAAACCTTTAAGTACGCCAGAAGTGACATCTGACAAAGTTTGTCCTGGTTTCATTAAATTCAGGTCAAAATCAGGCACTAAATTAAAAAGTTCTAAGACTTGATCCAACATTTGTCGATGTTGTCCAGTTACGCAGACTTTAGTGTCAAAATCTTGTATAAACCCTTGTAAAGCTAACGCTAAAGGCGCCATTTTTATTGCTTCAGGTCGCGTACCAAATATAAGTAAAATTCTTTTTTTCATTCGCCTCTTCTCTATTATTTCATTATTCAGCACTTATCATACTGCACCTTATTTACAACATATATGCCTTATAAAGTATTAGAAAAAATTAACTACAATCACCTTCACTAATAGCTACTTATACCAACGAAATTTATATTGTAATTATAGACAAATGTTCTTGAAAATTTTTTCAGCAATACTAAGCATACAAAGCGAAAAGATTTTGCGCTGTTTTTTTAACTTTTTTCGGCTAGAATGGGCAAAATTCTAAGTCTAAACCCTCGCTATTTTGGGCAACGGATCTTATTTTAGACATAAATATTAAGGGTCGAGTGTGAAGCATTATCAACTTTTTTCCATTCTTGCGATTAGTCTTAGTGCTACAGCTTGTGCTGTTACTTCAGGCTTACAAACCTATGATATTCCAAGTGAAGGTACATATAAGACTGATCAAGGAACCAATGTCGATGTAATAAAAATTACTCAAGATAACTTAATGGCTCTTCAACCGGCCCAAATCAACTATCGAAATAATTATGAAGCGTTGTTTAAACAACAACGGCCAACTTATCGCCTAAGTTCAGGAGATATACTCTCGATTCAACTTTGGGCTTACCCAGAAATTACCCCCCCAACCACGACAATAAATAATGAACAGGCAGTTCAAGCAAATGGGTATCCAATTGATTCAAGTGGTTATATACAACTACCACTGGTTGGACGTTATAAAGCAGCTGGTAAAAGCTTAGCGCAACTGAATGTGGACTTACGCAAGCAATTTGCTCAATATCTTAAAAACCCAGATGTCATCGTACGTGTTTTGTCATACCAAGGACAACGTTATTCAGTACAAGGTAGTGTACTCAAAGGTGGGCAGTTCTATTTAAATGATCAACCTACTAGTATTTATACTGCGTTAGGTATGGCAGGCGGCATTAATGATAAAGGAGCAAATACCTACGTCCAACTGGTTCGTAATGGACAGACGTATGATTTAAATACGATCGAGCTTGAGAAAGCGGGCTACTCCTTACATAAATTGTTAGTGCAACCCAATGATACAATTTATGTAAGTAGCCGAGAAAATCAGAAAATTTATGTAATGGGTGAGTCTGGCAAAAATCAAGCTCTACCAATACGCGATCAAGGTATGACCTTAAGTGATGCGCTTGGTGAAAGTTTAGGTATTAACCCAAATTCTGCTAGCGCCAGTCGTATTTATGTCCTCCGAACCAATCCTAATGATCGCCATACTGAACTTTATCATTTGAATTTATTAAGTCTGGGCGATTTTGGTCTTGCAAATCAGTTTAAGCTACGTAGTAATGATATCGTTTATGTGGATGCAACGGGACTGACCCGCTGGCAACGAATTGTCAACCAGATTATTCCATTCTCAAATGCCTTGTATAACATAGATCGTTTGGGGCAATAATTACAATGGAGATTAAAAGCGTTTTGGTCGTTTGTGTAGGTAATATTTGCCGTAGTCCTATGGCTGAGTACTTGATCAAACAGCAACACCCAAATCTGCGAGTGGAATCTGCTGGTATTTCTGGACTGATCGGCCATCCAGCAGATGATAAGGCTCAACTGTGTATGCAACGTCTAGATATTGATATGAGCCTACATGTTGCAAAAAAACTGAATGCAGAGCACTTAAAACAAGCAGACCTGATTTTAGTGATGAGTCATAATCAGCAAAAACATATTGAACAGATGTGGCCATTTGCAAAAGGGAAAATTTTTAGACTAGGGCATTGGCAAAATAAAAATGTACCTGACCCTTATCAACATGACCAAGCTTTTTTTGATAATACCTGCCAGTTAATTCAACAATGTGTGACTGACTGGAAAAATTATATTTAACTTTTTAGATTAAGATTATGAGCCAAAATACCAATACTGAAGATACAATTGACCTAAAAGAGCTTTTCTTTGCTTTGATTGCACAATGGAAGCTCATTGCATTGTGTATTATTCTAAGCTTGGTGCTTGCTTTGCTTTACCTACGTGCAACACCTGATACTTATTCAGTGGATGCCTTGGTTCAAGTGGAAGATAGTAAAGGTGCATCCGCCGCTTTACTTGGTGAACTCTCTCAAATGATGGAGCAAAAGTCACCGGCCCAATCTGAAATCGAAATTTTAAAATCGCGTCTGGTACTTGGCTCAGTAATTCAGGCGCTTCATCTAGATCTGAATATTTCCAGTCCAGAAGATACTTTCTCTCATCGTCTATTCAATAAAGCCGACTATGCCACTGAATATGGCCCTAAAGCAGTCACTTTTCACGATGAGGAAAAAACATTTGATATTCAAACATTTGAAATACCGGCCTACTATCTGGATAAAAAACTTAGCTTAAGTTTCAAAAATAATAATTTTAGTTTGACTAATCCAGCAACAGATGAAGTACTTTTAACGGCTCCACTGAATCAATTAAATCAACTCAGTACCAGCTTTGGCGTTTGGAAAATTGCTATATTTACAACCGATAAGTTTGATACGCACTATTTAATACAAAAGAAATCATTACCTGCTGCAGTACAAGCTATTAATGCTAATTATTCTGTAGCAGAAAAAGGAAAATTGACTGGAATTTTAGGACTAAATTATCAAGGCCAAGATAAAGGGCATATCACTAAGGTCTTAAATGCAATTTTAGCAGCTTATAGTGCCCAAAATGTCGAACGCCGTTCAGCTGAAACCGCTCAAACCTTAAAATTTCTGGATGAACAATTACCTGATCTGAAAAAGCAGTTAGATGATGCGGAACGTGTATTCAATAAATTTCGTCAAGAATATAATACAGTCGATGTGACCAAAGAGTCAGAACTATATCTAACTCAAAGTATTGCTCTCGAAACTAAAAAGATTGAATTACAGCAAAAACAGGCAGACCTTACCGCTAAATATACGACTGAACATCCAGCAATACGCGAAATTAATGCTCAAATTGCTGCATTGAATAAACAAATTACAGAATTAAATACTACCTTAAAACAGTTACCTGATATTCAGCGCCAATATCTACAACTCTATCGTGAAGTAGAAGTAAAAACCCAGCTTTATACTGCTTTATTAAATTCTTACCAGCAACTACGTATTGCTAAAGCAGGTGAAATTGGTAATGTGCGTATTGTCGATACGGCAGTTGAGCCCGTCCAACCGATTAAGCCACAAAAACTACAAATACTAATACTTTCGATATTCCTCGGTGGTTTCTTCGGAACATTGATTGCTCTAATACGTAATATGTTACGTACTGGTGTAAAAGATTCAGCGCAAATCGAGAATGAGTTTGATTTGCCAGTGTATGCAACTGTACCACGCTCCCCTGTTCAAGAAACCCGTATGAGTATCTTGAAGAAAAAGAAATCCATTCCAATTTTGGCAGTTAAACATAATGATGATATTGCGGTAGAAAGTTTACGCAGTATCCGCACTGCGATCCATTTTGCACTCAGCAGTGCCAAGAACAACATTATTATGATTGCGGGACCGTCACCAGAAGTAGGTAAATCATTTATCTCGACCAATTTAGCGACGATTTTTGCACAAAGTAATAAAAAAGTATTACTGATTGATGCCGATATGCGTCGTGGCTATATGCATAAGTATTTTAATTTAGACGTTAAACCTGGTTTAGCAGAATATTTAAGTAATCTTGCAGACTTAAACCAAGTCATCCATCAAACTGATGTTAGTGGTTTAAGTGTTATTGCTCGTGGTAAAAATCCGGCGAATCCTTCTGAAATGCTGAGTTCTGAACAATTTAAAGCCTTGATGGAACAGCTCAGCCAGCAATATGATCATATTATTATCGATACACCACCGATTCTGGCGGTGACCGATGGTATTATTATTTCGCAATATGCAGGTGTGAACTTACTAGTGGCGCGTTATGCCAAATCACAAATGAAAGAGCTTGAACTAAGTTTGAATCGTTTTGAACAGGCGAATGTGAAAGTGAATGGCTTCATTCTAAATGACATTCAACGTTCTAGTGCTGGTTACGGATATGGTTATAATTATTCATACGCTTATAAAGCAAATAAAGATGACTAAAAATATTTGTAGTTGATTGTTAACAAACCAGATCCCATGATCTGGTTTGTTATTTAAACACATAAATCTTATAAAAAACCCACGCATTTTTGCGCTTAGTTATTCAATGCTTAAGCGTAGACATGCTAAGATCATTGCCATATTTTTTATTCCAATCTCACTTTGGGACATCTCATGAGTAAAGCTTTACCTTTCGTTGTCGCAGCCGTATTAGGCGGTGCAGCACTCGTTCCTGTCTACTATGCAACTCAACACCCAGCGACTGAACTTGGGGCAAAAGCTGATAAAAATGCAGCGCCTGTCGCAAAAATCAGCTACGCACTCGGCTATGAAGTTGCTAAGCAAACACCACCAGAATTAGAAACAAGTGCATTTATCACAGGTTTCCGTGATGCCCATGCGCAAAAACCTGCTGCATATACAGAAGAAGAGTTACAGGCAGCTTATGTAGAATTCCAAAAGGAACTACAACAAAAGCAAATGGATGAAACTAAAAAAGTTGAAGCAACCAATAGCAGCTTCTTGGCAGAAAATGCGAAAAAAGAAGGTGTGAAAACAACAGCTTCTGGTTTGCAATATAAAATCACCAAAGAAGGTACAGGTAAGCAACCGACCGCAAGCTCTATTGTAAAAGTGCATTACAAAGGCCAACTCCCTGATGGCAAAGTGTTTGATAGCTCTTATGATCGTGGCGAGCCAATTGAATTCCCACTGAATCAAGTGATTCCAGGTTGGACTGAAGGTCTACAGCTAATGAAAGAAGGTGGTAAGGCAACGCTTTATATTCCTGCAAATCTAGGTTACGGTGAACAAGGTGTCCCTGGTTCAATTCCACCAAATAGCCCACTAGTATTTGATGTAGAATTAATCGCTGTAAAATAAATGATTTAAGGAGGGCTAGAGTCCTCCTTTATTTTTTGGAAGATAGAATGAAAAGATTAGGCCTGATTTTAATTGCCTCGACCATCGGAACGGTTCAAGCAGCTCCCATTTCTACAAAAAGCCCACAGAAAGAGCAACTCGGCTATAGCTATGGTTATCTGATGGGTCGAGGGAATGCAGAAACACTCAAAGATTTGAATATCGAGACTTTTGTACAAGGCTTACAAGAAGCCATGCAAGGTAAGCCAGCCTCTTTAACTGATGAAGAAATGGCAAATGTTCTGAATCAATATAAAAAGCGTCTGGAAGCCAAGCAACTGGTAGAGTTTCAGGAGCAGGCCCAAAAAAATGATCAGGCAGGAAAAGCGTTCTTAGCTGAAAATGGTAAAAAAGCAGATATCGTAACGACGAAATCAGGATTACAGTATCAAGTGCTTCAACAAGGGCAGGGAAAATCTCCCAGAGCCTCTTCTACGGTAAAAGTGAATTATGAAGGCCGACTATTAGATGGCACAGTGTTTGATAGCTCTATCGCCCGTAATCATCCTGTAGAATTTAAACTCAGCCAAGTTATTGCGGGCTGGACTGAGGGTGTGCAAACGATGAAAGAAGGTGGTAAGACCCGCTTCTTCGTTCCTGCAAACCTCGCTTATGGCGATGTTGGTTCAGGTGATGCCATCGGACCAAACAGTACTTTAATTTTTGATATTGAGTTATTGGAGATTTCCTCAAAAAATAAATAAATCATTGATCTCACAAATCAAAGAGAGATAATTGATACTACTTAGTTATCTCTTTTTTATAACTTCTAAAAATTCATTATTTCTATAAGGCGAACACCATTTGTCTTGATTTTTTATATAGTCCTTATCATGAATAAGATTAGTTACTTTCACTTTAATCCTATTATTACCCCAGTTTTTAAAACAGTAGTTTGATATTTTATTATTCTTTAATTCAACTTTATCAATATTTATCTCACCTAAAACAGGTGTTTCTACTCCCTGTATCCTTATCCCAGATCGTGAACCAGAATCCTTATAGCCCTTTAAATTAATTGATATTTTTTCTGGAGAGTCATTATATTTTTTTAAAGATATTTGAAAACCATCCCCAGCATTCTTTAGCGATATTATTTCAGAAAAATTTATATTTTTTAAGATGTTTCTATTATTGTTAGGCTCAATATCTATACCACTCATTGGACTTTTACCTTTTGTATTAGATATTAATATATTATTAGCAAACAACCCATTAACACTAACAACACTGATCCCTTGTCGTCTATTATCATCTAACTTCAAATTATTTAAATTCAAATTGGAATTAGAATTTTTGCCATTATTACCAATATAAATAGCATCTCCCCACATTCTTTTGATACTCATATTAGATATATATATATTTTGTGAATCTTTTATTTCTATACCTGTTCCCCACTCTCCTCCATTGCCAAGATGTGTATATTTATCCCCTAAAATCATCCCTCCAGAAATTTTTACATTTTTAACGTTATGAATTCTAAAAACCTGATAACCACCCTTATTATTTGGTATAACATTTAAAATAGTTTCAGGACTCATCTCAATACTGACATTATTTTTTAGAATAATTGATTTTTCTGCATTGATTTTAAAATTTCCAGCGGGAATTTTTATCAAAGTATTTTCTTTTATTTGGCTATTTATCAAATCAGTAATATCTGAATTATTTTGAAAATTACCACTATCAGCAGAAGTGATTGGAGAAATAATTATTAAAAAAACAAATGATGCATAAGAAATGAAATTCATAAGTTCATTCTCAAAAAATTTACTTATGATCTCAAGCTACAACTAGAAATTCCATAGTATTTTGTATAAATAGTTTACATCTTTTCTTCATATTATTTTAGATTATTTATCAGGTGTATAGCCCTTTCCTACACACCTATATATTACATCATGCCTTTAAATGTCTTGGCCTAAAACCTGTCACCAGTAACCCAATAGCATAAGCCACCACGCCAACCACACATAAGCCAGCCACTTCAGCAATGCGTAACCATTGTGAAATATCGCCTTGGTACCACGTTAAGCCATACCAAAGTGCAGCAATCATCGCGATATTGGCAACGGCATATTGAAACGCAAGTTTTTTCCAATGCGCACCAAAACGGAAAATATTACGTTTATGCAGATAGAAATACAGCATGCCCGCATTCACCAAAGCAGAACCAGAAGATGCCAAAGCTAAAGCCATATGTTCTGCATGCCAGTCGATCAACTTAAAGAAGCCAATAAAAATCACGTTTAAAATGGCATTGGCAGCAACCGCCATTAACCCCACTCGAACAGGTGTTTTGGTATCTTGCTGAGCATAGAAACCAGGTGCAAAGACTTTAATCAGCATGAAGGAGATTACACCTGCACTCATACATTGCAATGCCAGAGCCGTCATTCTGGTATCTTCTAAAGTAAATTCACCACGTTGGAATAACGCTTGAATGATCGGCGTCGACAACATAAATAAGGCAATACTCGCAGGAATTCCCACCAGCATAATAATCTTCGCAGCCCAATCAATCATTCCTCTAAATTTAGCTTGGTCTTGCTCTGCATGACGTGCAGAGAGCGAAGGTAAGATGACCGTACCAATCGCAACACCAATCAGCCCCAATGGTAACTCAGTCATACGCTCGGCACTGTATAACCAGGAGACCGAACCATCCTGCATAAAGGAAGCCCAAATGGTGTTCAGCAACAAGTTAATCTGGGTAACGGATACACCAAATAAGGCAGGCAGCATCAATTTTAAGATGCGATCCACCCCTTCATGTTTAAAATCAACTTTAGGTGGAATCAGCAAATTCTTCTTCCATAATTCCGGAATCTGAATCGCCAACTGTAGAACACCCGCCGCAACCACAGCCCAACCCAAAGCCATGATCGGCTCCGCCATATACGGCGTCAACCACCATGCCCCTGCAATCATCGCAACATTGAGCAGTACTGGAGAAAATGCAGGTGAGGCAAAAGAACCGTAACTGTTCAGAATACTGCTGGCAAAAGCCGTCAAAGACATAAACATCAGATACGGAATGGTCAGGCGGAACATATCGACCGCAAGCTCAAACTTCTCTGGGTCGTTATGGAAACCAGGTGCGTAGAGATAAATAATCGCTGGTGCGGCAACCATCGCCACAAAGGTCAGTAATGACATAGCCGTAAGCAGGCAACCAAATACTCGACTAATTAAAATCTGGACTTCGGCATGGGCACGGCTAGTTTTATATTCAGTTAAAACAGGAATAAAGGCCTGAGAAAAAGCCCCTTCTGCAAATAAGCGCCTAAAAAAGTTGGGAATACGAAAGGCAACAACAAAGGTATCGAAGTCCTTACCCGCACCAAATACATTGAGTAGTACCACATCACGTACCAAACCCAATACCCGAGATAACATTGTCATTGCACTGACAATTACAGTCGATCGCCACAATGCCATCGCATTCACCTACGGCTTATCTTTTAAAAAGCGTTATTGTAATGAAAGTCCCAACAGATTTCGTTGTGAAATTATAAATCTATCGATGTTTTTTCGGCTAACTTCTGTTGAGCGAGCAAATTTCGAAATAATTGCCAATCAAAATGTTCACCTGGATCGGTTTTACGTTTTGGCGCAATGTCAGAATGGCCTGCGATATGATTTTGAATTTTTGGATAGGTCTGTTGTAAGGTTTTCACAACCTCAACCAATGCTTGATACTGTGCTGGCTCAAAAGGCAAATCATCACTACCCTCCAGCTCGATCCCGATCGAATAATCATTACATTCTTTCTGTGCAAGATAACTCGAACGTCCGGCATGCCAAGAACGATCATTAAAATTCACAAACTGAATCACTTCACCTGTCCGCAAAATCAACAGGTGTGCCGAGACCTGCATCCCTTCAATGGTCTGGAAATAAGGATGTAGCGACCAGTCTAATTGATTCTGAAAAAATTGCTGAATATAGCCCCCACCAAACTGGGAAGGCGGCAAACTGATATTGTGAATAACGATCAGTTGAATATCGGTTCCAGCAGGACGTGTATTGAAATTAGGCGATGCAATCTGGGCCGCCCCCACCAATACACCCTCTTGTACTTGAGCAAATCTAGCGTGTTGCATTGTGACTCGAATCAACAATTTAATCTTTATAGATGCCATTCTGCCATGCTTTATCCAGAATAATCGAGATGAAATACTTATTTTTTACAGGGAGGATGTTAATATATGACACACGTTTTTTAGTCAAACATACACTGGAACTGGTATGAGTATTCCTCAATCTTTGCTTGAACAATCTATTCAAATCAATATTCAGCAAGCATTACAAGAAGATATTGGGGACGGCGATATTACCGCCATGCTTACACCAGTCGATGAGCAAGCTACAGCAACCATTATTAGTCGTGAAGAGATGGTGCTGGCAGGTCAACCATGGGTGAATGCCTTGATTCAAACCTATGACAATACCGTGCAAGTGACATGGTTAAAGCAAGAAGGCGACGTGGTTGGTGCAAATGAAGCATTTTTAAAACTCGCTGGTTCAGCGCGCAGCTTACTCACAGTAGAACGTCCAGCTTTAAACTTTATCCAGACCTTGTCTGCGGTTGCGACTAAAACTGCTAGCTATGTCAAACAGCTTGATGGTTTACATACCAAACTGCTGGATACCCGTAAAACCTTACCAGGACTACGTATCGCACAAAAATATGCCGTAGCAATCGGGGGGGGGCAAAATCACCGCTTAGGTTTATTTGATGCTTTCCTGATTAAAGAAAATCATATTATGGCTGCTGGCGGTATTGCCCAGGCCATTACCAAAGCACACCAAATCGCGCCAGGCAAACCTGTCGAAGTTGAAGTTGAAACTTGGGATGAGTTAAATCAGGCACTTGAAGCTGGTGCTGATATCGTAATGCTGGATAACTTTAGTCAGCAACAAATGATTGATGCGGTTAAACATGTTGCAGGTCGCTGTAAGCTAGAAGCATCGGGCAATATTACCATCGAAAATTTACGTGAAGTGGCGACCACAGGGGTCGACTACATCTCAATGGGTGTATTGACCAAAGATGTAAGAGCGGTTGATCTATCCATGCGTTTTAACGCTTAAGCCTGATCTGTCTCTTTGTCTTGAGACTCATGCTTTTGTGAAGCTAAAAGTTCTGTTTTCTTAGAAACTTCTGTTGTTTCAACTTGCCACGCTGATTTGGCTTCGGTCGAATCAGTTGGTCGTGGATCTGCCGCCATTAAAACAAAAGTTACTGCGGTTAATAACACGAGAAAAACTTGTAACATCCTTACCCCGAATCTCTTACTTTCAATTTTTGCTCACTGTATCAAACGAACATGAGCCAAATCTGAGTGCTATGTAACAGCATGAAAACACTCAGTGAGATTCTGTTGAAGATGATAGCTATATGTTTGCTTTCATTTCGATCTGTGTAAGCTCATAATGCTCAGCAACACTATTGATTAAAATAATAACGATGGACAGCATATTTGAGGCTTTATTCCACTTACTTTTTAAGTTTTTCCGCTTTGTATTTATTAATGTAATCTTTGAAATTATTTTTGAAGGATTAATTCGTTGCATCGGTTATGGAGTAGTCCGCTGTTATCGGCTTGGGCAACGGGTGGATTTTGACAGTACAGAAGTATTTGTAGCTGGTTTTTTCAGTTTGCTGCTACTGATAATATTGTGTCTTTATTTTTTATTGCACTAATTTAATCTAAAAAGCAGCCTAAGTACCCACCTAGACTGCTTTTTCTCATCTAATCCTACAATTTATAGCTCAATAAAGCCCATATATGGATCAGAAATGGAGTCTTCATTGGTTTCAATACGTCCAGCAAAACGACGGCTATAACTCGGATCATTTTCAATGGTGACGGTGAAATCATACCAGCCACCAAACTCGCTCATGTCCCAGCCAAGTTCTTTTTCAGTTGCCGCTGTTTCAATCTGCCAGAGCTTGTTCGGTAAATAAGCATTGGCTTTAATTATCAGTTTTGCAACCTGTGCTGCGTCATTACGTACTTTTAAGAACAGCTTTGGATCACACTCTTCCATACAGACCCGAATCTCTGGCAATGCCTGAATTTGTGTTGCTTGAGCCAAATTGCCCGTAAAACTACGGTGGAAACCATTCGGCCCCAACACCCATAGATCATAACGATTATCATGAGTCTGCCAGATGTCATCCAGTTGCTTGCCTGCCTCAACCATATAACGGCGCGGCACCGCATCCAGATTCAATTTATCGTAGACATGGAACACGGCTGCATGCGTACCGGTATTCGAGAACATCAGTTTGACGGTTTTCGCTGCAGCGTCCACTTTAGCACTGGTGTGCAGAATATAAGGTAAGGCACGAGATGGACGAATACCCATGTCCTGCACAGGATAGGTCTGACTTTCTGGACGGCTCACCTGCCCCAAACGCTCCTGTGCTTTACGGATGGCATCTGCTTCAGCTTTGCTCTTCTTCCCCGCCAAATCTGGCATTGGCAGTAAATTCGGGGTCTTAAAGTTAAACGCTGACATTAAATCACCACATACCGCACGTCGATATGGGCTGATATTTGGTTCCTGTACGCCAAAACATTGTTCCAAGAAGCGAATCACGGAAGAATGATCAAACACTTGTGAATTGACCCAGCCACCGCGACTCCATGGTGAAATGATATACATCGGCACACGAATCCCTGGCCCATAGACCCCAACCCCATTACTGACTTTTGGATCGGTAAAATTCGGTTGTCCATTGGATGCTTTGGCATGCGTCGCATACTCATAAGACATTTGTTCCTTGCTTAATGTCGATTTACCATAGACTTCACCTGAAATATCCATCGAAGGCGCACTTGGTGAAGGCACATGGTCAAAGAAACCATCATTTTCATCAAAGTTAATCAGGAAAACCGTTTGGCTCCACAGTTCTGGACGCTCCGTCAGCGCATTCAACACTTCCTGAATATACCATGCACCTTGCACAGGGCTTGAAGGCCCAGGATGTTCGCTATAGGTTGCAGGCGCCACCAGCCAGCTCACCTGTGGTAGCTGCCCTTTGGCAATATCTTCTTTAAATGAACCGAGAAAACCACCATCTGGCATGGTATTAGCAATGCCCTTATACAAAGGTTGTCTGGCATCAATGGCTGGATCATAAGCTGGGCAAATCGTACTGTTATTGACTGGCTTGCCTGATAATTCGTTGGCACGGCGGTACTTTTTAAATCCTGCCAATGGGTTATCGGTAAAGTTGTCTGGCATGTTTTGATAGACTTTCCAGCTCACGCCCGCTTCCTGTAAGCGCTCAGGATAAGTGGTCCAGTCATAACCTGTGAGAGATGTCCCAATCGAGTCCAGATCATTAACCACACTGGCAACATTCGCCCCTGTTGGGCCATTGGTTCCCGTCCAGATAAACATACGGTTAGAATTGGTGCCGGTATGCATCGCACAGTGGTAGGCATCGCACAACGTAAAAGCATTGGCTAAGGCAAACTGGAATTCAACTTCCTGTTGTTTGTAATAACCCATCGATTGTGGTTGCTTGTATTGCACCCAATTGCCCATGCGCCCATGATCCCACGCGTATTGCCCGTCAGTCCATGAATGTGGTGTGCCACTGACACGCTGTGCATTGCCACGGCTGCTGTCCAGATGATAGGGATAAACTTTATTCTTATTGGCGTCGTATTGTTCCCATACTTTACGGCCTTGGCTCAGTGGAATTGTGAAACGGTCACCAAAACCACGTACACCTTTCAGGGTGCCAAAGTAATTATCAAAAGAACGGTTTTCCTGAGTCAAAATCACCACGTGCTTAACGTCTTTGATGGTGCCTGTTTCTACCTTGGCATCAATCGCAAGTGCTTTTTGAATACTCATTGGAAAACTGGTCAATGCAGCCGTACCAAACAACGCTTTGGTTGAATTTAATACAAAGTCACGACGATTCATCTTATTAACTTCCTTATTGTTATTGATTAGGGCGCGCAATGAATTTTGCAGCTTGTGGTGGGCGGCTGTGGATTTGGCGTAGAATTATTGTTATCGCCTTGATCACTATCATTACAGGCACTGAGTAAAAAGCAGCTACTACTCAGTAACGCTAAAAAGAAATTTCGCATTTTACTATCCGTTAAAATAGCAGTGCAGATAGTCAATACAATATAAATGACAGTGAGATGATGATTTGATCGCAGTTTGATGACAGAAAAACAAGATAAAAAAAAGGCGGTCTAAACACACCAGACCGCCCGCACTATCAACTGGAACTTACCAACCGAGTGCCTGCTGTTGCTTTTGAATCAATTCCGCGATTCCTTTTTCTGCAAGCTCTAACATGGCATTGCACTGTTGACGGGTAAACGGTTTGTCTTCTGCCGTTCCCTGAATTTCAATAAATTCACCCGCTTGTGTCATCACCACATTCAAATCCGTTTGGCAATTTGAATCTTCTTCGTAGCATAGATCAAGGAGTACTTCGTCTTTATACATACCCACCGAAATTGCTGCCACTAAACTCTTTAATGGATCCTGTTTAATCTTTTTGTTGCTGAGCAATACATTCATTGCGTCAACCAAAGCCACTGCTGCACCCGTAATCGCCGCAGTACGGGTACCGCCATCTGCCTGAATCACATCACAGTCGATGGTAATGGTGTTCTCGCCCAACTTCTTCAAATCCACCATTGCACGTAAGCTACGGCCAATCAGGCGCTGGATCTCTTGAGTACGACCCGTTTGCTTACCACGAGCCGCTTCACGATCGCTACGCGTATGCGTTGAGCGTGGCAACATGCCATATTCAGCTGTTACCCAGCCTTGACCCTGACCTTTCAGGAAGCGTGGTACCGAGTTATCAATACTCGCAGTACACAACACTTTAGTATGACCAAACTCAACCAAAACTGAGCCTTCTGCGTAACGGGTATAGTTACGGGTAATTTTTACCTCACGTAATTGGTCTAATGCTCTTTGGTCAATACGCATAACGATTCCTTAAAACTATGGCTCAAATATCATTGCGCCATAGTATAGCTCAATTACACGTGCTTTCAGTTTTACTTATTCGTTACAATTCACCCAATTAAGCAAATCTAAACTTCGCTTTCAGATTGCTCCAGCCTTGTGCCAGTTGCACGGATAAATCATTCGGCAATGAACATTTAGCCAAACGCACCCACACCGTCCAGAACTGCTTCATGAAGTTGGCTTCGTTATAGTTCACTCCATATTCGGCACATAATGCTCTGATTTGTGGTGCAACCTGTTCATAACGATTGGCAGGCATATCAGGGAATAAATGATGCTCGATCTGGTGGCTCAAGTTACCACTCATAAAATGCATCCACTTCCCACCTGTGAAGTTGCTTGAACCACGAATCTGACGAAGGTACCACTGTGCCTTGGTTTCATTCTCAGTATTGTCTGCTTCAAAGGTTTCAGCATCTTCAGTAAAGTGACCATTAAAAATCACTGCTGACGACCATAAGTTACGCATGATGTTTGCGACTGCATTACCCGCCAATACTGGAATAAAGTTTACTGTGGCAATCGCTGGGAAGAACACATAATCTTTTAACACTTGGCGTTTGGCTTTTTTACGGAACTCAGCCGCATCTGCCCAAACCTGTTTCCATGTTTTGGTTTTATAAACCAACGCATCTTCCAGATGCAGGTTTTGTACACCCACATACCACTGAAAAAAGAACATGAGCTGAAGTGCCAATGGGATATTTGCCAAATGACGTACTTCCCATTTCTGGTCTTCTGTGACACGTAAAATGCCATAACCCACATCGTGATCTTTACCGACAATATTGGTATAAGTATGGTGCATATAGTTATGGGTATAGCGCCAGTCATTGCCCGAACAGGTATTGTCCCAATCGTAATCTTCACCACGTAAACTTGG
>Ga0157359_1000080_pt1 | contig 27192 bp, 14 predicted proteins | sample AttcapACBM3_FD_111482 | JGI IMG/M metagenome (GOLD analysis project Ga0157359, IMG submission 111482) | Fungus gardens microbial communities from leaf cutter ant in Botucatu, State of São Paulo, Brazil - Atta capiguara ACBM3 | ecosystem: Host-associated > Fungi > Mycelium > Unclassified ...
CTTTGCTCTCATAGAAGGGAAAGTTTCCTTAATCTTGATAACATCCAATATGCTAGTATTCTGCTTGGAGGCTTGAGCATAGGACTTAGTCTTAGATGATGAGGAATTATCTGTTTTACTACTCTTGAAGAATTTGGAGATGACATTGACCTCTTTCAGAGATTTGGCTAGGATAGGAGAAGGAAGCCTTTCAATGTTAGCTGGGGTTGGACTGTTTTTTTCCTTATTGTTTTTCTAAGAAGTCAGTTGAATCCTGGGGGTGAACTTAGCTGCAATTTTTTTTCTTAATGAAGTGAAATTATTGTTAGCAAACAACACATCCCAGTTAGCATAGTAGATAGAGGATATGAAGCTCCAGACTACCTCTCCAACACCTTTGAAATTATACAACTCGTTAGCCCTGGATGGATCAATTTGTTTATTAGTAATATATTTTGCCATAAATTTCAAGGAATCCTTGATATTCTTGGTATTGGACCTAATATGCTCAATTGAACTGTGAAGAGAGATAGAATGGAAGTTACCACCCTAAATTTCAGGATCTGTAGACATATTGGGGTCATATAGCAACAGGATGTTGATAAATGTGCTTTCATTATTTTACACAGGTGAACCTCATGTAGAGGTTGAGGTAGAGATGTTTGATTTTTGTAAGAAAGTTCTACCTCTCATCTTATCATAGTTGTCAGGAGCTCGTCCTTTCAGAATGTCCATTCCTGTATTGTTGACTTGATTCACAGTTGGTAATATGATGTTTCGAGGAAGAATTGTGTTTGAAGAGGAATTGAAAAATGATATATTCGCTAATTCTCTTATAAGCATTACCATGTAAAATAGTGGTAAGAGAGAAAGAAGTGTGAATACTCCACTTACAAGCCATATTTCAATATATAATTCATATTCTAAAAGTAATATATAATAATGTATGAACTATATAAAAAAGAATTTATTAGCCTCAAATTCTTTTTACTTCTTAGTTAGAAGTTGATTAGTTTTTTTTAATATAATGATCAGTATATAGACTATTTCAATTTTACAACAATATTTCTTATCAAACACAATTACATTATATAATTTTGTAAAATTTTCATTTAAAATCTATGTGAGTTTATTTTTGAACTTAAATGAGGTTTAGTATTTAATAAGACTTAAAGATTCAAACTAACATTTATGTTAGAATATATTAGTCATTTTTTTGTAGATTTTTCTAAAAACAGATTAAGTATTTGTTATATTCTTTTTATTTTTACAGATGTAAATATTGTTGTTTGATAAATTTGGTTTTTTAAAGTTATTTACATTTATGATAATGATAGAGTTTTTGAGTCTTTTATAAAGGTTGTTATGATATGTGTAAGGAGCAACATTTTTCTTTTTCTTTTATCTATTTTTTTTAATTTTATATTTTTTTTCTTTTGAATTTCTTTTTTTATTATTAACAATGAAGAGGTACATGATACTGCAGTCATATGACATGTCACATGATATGATGTCATAAAGGTCTAGAATGAACTAAAGTAGTCTAGAAGAGTTTAGAGAAGTCAGAAAGAGTCTAGATAATAATGTTAAGAAGCATGTTAACTATATTGCTACTACATGGTATATATATAGTATACTCATGGATAATGCATGGACTTTAGGGTAAGATGTGTAGTAGAAGCATAGTTATAGCATAGACTATAATGTAGTAGTATATATATAGTAGCAATACAGTAGAGACTTCTTATTGAATTCTCTTGTGATCTTTACTTGATATCTTACTGAGATATTTATTGCTTGTGTTGCTATTGGTCTTTGTGACTAGTAGTTGCCACAACAAAGGTCACATTCCTGAAAAGTTGTAGTAATTTCTCCATTCTTACTAAATTAAGCTAGAGTCTATTGATATATTAAGATAATGAGATTGTAAGAGAAGTGTGAACACTTACCAGATATTTATACTAATAATATTTCAATTTTAAAAAGTTTGAAACTTATTACCATTATTATCTTAGTAAGTTCAACAATCTTTCCATGATTAGATAAGTGAATCTTTTTCAGAGTATCTTTTAGTTTATTAGCATTGATATTTGTGATTAGCTTTGGTTTTTTATATTACTATACTATTAGGTGATCAGTGTTAATATTCTTACATTTCTTTATCTTGATTTTCTTCTTTAACATAGCAACACTGTCATTATTATTATAGTCTATTTCAAATAACCTTTCCAAATATATCATACCATGTTCAATAATGAAATACTATACTTGTTTTTTAGTAGCTAAGAAGATAGTAGTAAATAGTTCTTTTATAGTATTAAATTATATCATATTATAGTAGGAGTATAAATACTTATTAGATATTTGTACTAATAATACTTTATTTTTAGAAAGCTTGAGACTTGCTATTATTATTATGTTTTTTACTAGTATTTTATTATAAAGTAGTTTTTTGTCTTATATTTAGTATAAGGAAGAAATAAATATAGTTCTCTTAAAAATAAGTATTTATACTCAAACTTACTATATTCAATACTTTTTTTAAGAGAAAACAGCCAACTTTGTACTGGTTATAATTAATAGAAAATTTAAATATAAAATCTCTTAGATAGTAGACTTCAAAATCAATTACTAATAAATATATAAGCTTCTGTACAAGGTAATTTAGCTAAGATATAAAAACATTACATACTACTATATCTTATTTCTTATCTCTATATACTTTAAATAAAGATTATTATTATTCTCTTAGTATACACTTGTTTTTCTTTAATACCATTTTCTATATAGTATTTTTTTTCAAACTTTTGGACTTTAATTTTAATTTCTAAACAAAACTATTATTCTAACAAAAGGTAAAATATTTCTCTCTAACTTTTCTTAGGTCTATTTTCATATTTTCTCTCATTGTCTTTATTTTCTTTTATATTCTTTTCATTGCTATCTTATAAATTCTCTTTTAAATTTCATTTTTAGTTGACTATAGTCCCAATTCTTGCTAATTAGACTATATTTTTCTTTTATTCCTCTATTAAGTTCTGGAAAACTTTCCAATATTCTGGTATTTTTCAATGAGATTCTAGAATATTTTTTTAATAATACTTAATATTCTGCTATAAATAGAGATTATAACTAAAGAAATAGTATTAATATAATGGATATATTTAGTATATATAAGAAAATAACTATAAGATTGAAGAAAAATTATTAGTAATCCAAAAGAAATATATTATTACTTACTTAGAGTTATATACTAGGTAATTTTGTTTAGCATATATATATTTCTTATAAAAGTTATTATCTCTATTTTAACTGTAGTATTTTCATAGTATCTTTTTAGTTGTTTTCTTTTTATTTTTTTTAGAGAATTATTATTCTATTTTATCTTTTGAAAAAATATTAGTAACTTCTTTTTATTTAGCTTCTACAACTTGGAAAGTCTTAGTATTTCTCAAAAAAATAATGTTCTTAATCAAAACTTTGTTTTAGAACTATTTTAAGTATTTCACTTATTTTTACTTTTCTTTCACTTCTATAAATTTCTACTTTTTAGCTTCTTTCTTTGTCTTTGCCTCAACAATTCTTAGATATTATTACAAATTCTTCAGATAAACTCTGTCATATTCCAAACTCTAAAACATGTCTAAGACATGTTTAACTTCAATACAACATCAAATTCCCATGGTTATTTGGTCTTATTTGTGTCCAAAACTCTATCAGTAGTTTGGTACTTTATAATAGACTTAATTCCACCAAAAGTCTATGGTTATTTCACTTTATTTGAGTTAAAATCCATGGTTATATTCATCTGTATTCATTGTCTAATTATCTCCTTCAAACTTCACAAATTTACTCAGACTTTACATAGAGTTTTCTCCTCTCCAAATCTAAACTCTTATATAGTGTTTCACTAATGAAACACTTGCTTGGAGATCTGTTTTAGTTACTTCTTTTGTTATTTTATATATTTAAGGCTGGTGACCCCTTTATAGTAACTAGCCTGATAATTGACTAAAAGTTGACACTAAATCTCTAGTGTCAATGACAACATGCTTTATCACTCTCTTTACAACTTCTTACAAGACCAATCTCTGAAATTGTGACTATGTGGCTTGTAGGAGACACAACACATAAGTTGAGGCTAAGGTCATTCTAACAAGTCTGCATTACCAAGTTTATTGCAGGAGTTTCTACACTCTGTGCATGTTTGAGCCAACTTTGTGAACTTTTACCTTCAAGTACAAACTGTATCTAACAAACTCAATAAAACTTCAAAGACTTAGTTTTAAGAAAAAAATACTATTATATGTTAGATCTATTTATTTGAAAGATATATTTTTGTAATAATACTATTGTATCAATATCTATAAAACAAGCCTGGATAGCTACTCTTCTTATAATATATTCTTATAGCAGTAATATAATAATCTAGATTTTTTATTTTTTATAATGGAAATACTTCTATTTAACTTAGTTTTTTATAACAGAGTTTTTCTATTCTACTCCTGTCAATATCTCACTACTGAAGTTTCAAATATTTTTTATATAACTAACTCATATATAAAACTAGTAGTTATACTATACTGATAATCAACAAAGATAACTCTTATTAAAATTAATCTTCAGTGTTTAATGATGACATATCAAATCAGTACTTATCTTTATCTTGGACTTCAGGACTTTATTTAATTCTCTAAAGTTATAACTATATGACAAACAGATAATATAGTATAGAAGGTCAAAGTTTACAAAGTTAGCTTGAAAATATATATTATGTTGTCTATTTATCACATAGTCATAACTTTAGATAAGTAAATAAAGTCTGAAATATAAATAAATATATTAATATTAGTATATTATTGTTAAACATTAGAAATTAAATTCAGTACTTATATATAAGTTAGATAATTAAAAGATGTTTAAAGGTTTTAATGGTGAGTTTGAAAAAAAATTCATAGAATAACAATAAGAAAGATAAGAAAGAAAATAGAAAAAATATTACAAAATAAATTACTTACTTGTTTGTAATATTTAAACCTTAAATATACTCTTAGAAATTTAAAAGTTTAATAATGATGAAAATGATGATTAAGATTAATACAGATGATAAAGGATAAAGATTGATAATAATTGATATAAATTAATATTGTTAAGTTTGAGATTTAATTTTTAGATACAATATATATATATATATATATATTATAATAATAGTTTATGTATAAGCTGTTTCTATCACATAATTAAAAATTGTACTTAATGAGAGCTGTCATCTGTCATAATAACTGTTAGACTAATTTTAAAAGATAACTAATTATATCACTACATTGATATATTTGTATCTTTATGAATCCTTATTGCTATGAAATATACTATATATTATTAGAAACAGTTTAATGAGTACTTTTCAATACAAGTTTAATTATATAAATCTGTCTAGCCATTCATAAGATATGAAGATTCTGTTATCAAGGTGGAGAAAACTATTGAAGTCTATAAACTATTAGCTATCTACAAAGATATATTTTGTAGCAATTGGGTTACTAAAAAGAGCTGAAAGAATGTTATAGTATAGAGTATTCAAATTAATAACTATAACTATATAAAAAAAAGAAAAACAGTAACTTATATAAAGATTACAAGTTATTTTTGAATAATATTATACAGAAAAGAAGTTAGTCAAATGAAATTCATATTGAGATTTTAGAACCTCTTATTTGAATATCAAAAGAAAGTATATAAAAGTTGAGTATCTTCTTCGAGATTAATTTAGAAGTTATATGTCAGATATAGTTTATACTAGAAATGAAAGTCCATAAAATAGACTCAGAGATATACAAACTTTGTAGAATGACTTTGGCTTTAGCTGATGTTGTGTACTGTTTGTTTACCATATGATCATAACTTCAAATAAGAGAAAAAAGTCTAAGATAAAAATAAGTACTAATTAATATGTTATCAATGAATACTAGAGATTAAGTTTAATAAGAGTTATTTTTGTTGATTATCAGACTAGTAAATTATAATATAATTACTAGTCTTATATACAAGTACTGACTATAGAAGATACTTGAAGTTTTAGTAATATAGTTTTTACTATGGAGATTTTAGTGTTGAAATACTGATAGAAGTACAACTCTGCCATAGAAGACTAAGTTAGATAAGAGTATCTCTGTCATAGATATCCTGATTATTACATTACCACTATGAGAGCATGTTATAAGGAAGATGACTACTGTAAAAGACAGGCTTATAGATTAGATATTAAGAGATAGTTGTCAAAACTAAAAGCAGTAGACTTTAAATTATTTTTATTTTCTTTTCAATTTATCTTCCTTTCTATTCTTAGAACTAGGACTAGAGTGACCAGATCACATCATTACACATCAGTCACATCAAATTACATGATCACAAGTTATGAGACATATAGAAGAACATAAAAGGGTTTGAAAGAATGACATTATACCCCATATACAATATATGTTGGCCTTAAGGCAAACACATAGCTGTTTAGGGTAGGCTAGAAGTAGTTAGCACAGACCATGAAGTTTTAGTATATAAGGTAGATTATCCTGTACAAAGTTCTTTATTAAGTTCTTTTGTGTCAACCCAATACAAGGTTTACTAACTCTAAGGTCTTAAGTTTATAACAATAGTACATATAACAGTATTCTTCTCTTAGAACTAAGTCTTTAAAGTTCTATTAAATTTATCTAAAGAACTCTGTGATAGTATCTAGGTCAACAATATATAAACCAAAAAGAAAAGTTTTTGTTTTTTCTTCTATATCACTATATAAGATATGAGAAGAAAGATATAGGCTAAGACAAGAGAGAAAGCTAAAAAGCAAAAGCTTGTAAAAGAGGAGAAGAAGAAAAAACATATGGAGTATCTTCAACAACTCTGAAACAAGATACTAGTCTACCCTCTTGGAGAGTATCAGAAGTTTCTAGGTCATGGAAATAGATTACAAGAAGATTACTACTATCTTTTCAGAAGACAAAACAGTATAACAGTCTTTCAAAAAGACTAAAAGAAAGCAATTAGAAAAGTATTACAGGGATATCACAGTTAAGATGGAGATGTCAACTTCTATGAGAGATATGTGAGTACTGAGTAGGATTGTCTGATACATCACTTAAGATAAGTAAGAATTATCTTTTTTCTTTTCTTTTCTTACTAATAACTTCTTTTTCATAGCCATTCTCTCATATGTGCTGAATGTATTGCTCTTAAGCAGCAGTATAAACCCTACACCAACACTAACTCTCCAGCCATAATTTCTATATATAGCAAAGTCTTAAGTATTATTGAAAAAACACTTTGAAAACTTGTAGAGAAGTAATAAAGTATCAGAAAGTTACTTTGAGACTTGGTAGAGGGTCAGAAAAGAAATATAGCCCAATTAGCAAGAATTGGAGCTACAGTTAAGCAGAGATGGGATTTGAGGGAAGAGAATGAAAAGGAGAGAAAAAAATAAAAATAATAAGAAGGGGTCTAAGAATGGTTATAGAAAAAGTTAGAAGGTGATAGAGAAGGTGACTTTATTGTTTGCCTCTTATTAGAGTACTTGTTTTGTTCTTTGTTTTATTTTGAATTTGATTCTCTTAGTTTTAATGTGTTTATACTGTGTAAGTAAGAAAATCAAGAAATTGAAATGAAAATAGAGTTAGAAAGTTTGAAAAAAACTCCATAAAGTATACTAAAGCTGAGGCTAAATCAAAGTAAACAAATAGAATATACTAAGAAAATAATAAAAGAATTTCTGTTAGAAGTACATAGAGGTAGAAAACAAGTGCAATGGCATAATCAGGACAAAAATAGTGGACTGGGCTTGGTGAAATATATAATATGGAAGTCAGATACCAAGTTAGTAGTATGATCTTGTATAAGAGTTTATATGCCTATCAGCAATTGATTTTGGAGTTCATTATATGAGAAATTTTGTATTTAGGTTCTCCATCAATTATAACAGGAGCAGGAGCTGGTTATATTCTCTTAGGAAAAGAATTGGATATAGCAAGTTTAAACATGAACATATGGAAAACTGGATGAACAAAGCATATAGACTCTAAGAGATAGAAGATGAACAATAGTGTATCAGACTAAGCAATGATTTCATAAGGTTTAAGATATTTTTTGGAGAGCTTCTTTGAAGGCTGAGTGGTTTAAAAAAACTGAGCTTTAACAAAGACTTTGTTACCTTCTTTGAAATCAAGAGTAAAAGAATGTCATATATTAGTAGATTTCTAATAATGCTGTTGGATTACAGAGATTTCAGTTTTGAGAATACTCTATAATTCATTAAGATGGTAAACAGTGATGTTTAGATGATATTATTTATTAGTAAAGAATAGAGAGACACCAGTAATAGCACTCAAAGTATTATTGTAAGCAAACTCTATAAGAGGTAGGAGTTTAGACTAGTTGTCTTGTTGGTAATTACAATATACATAGAAGTATTGCTTGAAAGTCTAATTCACATGTTCTATTTGTTTATCACCTTTAGGGTAGTAATTTGAAGTAAAGTGAAGCCACATGTTCAGAGCAGTGCTTAAAGAATAGAAGAAGTTTAATATAAACTCTGAGCTTTTGTTAGAAATAACATAGAAAGGAATGCTGTGTTTCAAGAATATATAAAGGATGAACAAATATGCTAAGTCTGTAGATGTAATGGTGTCATAGGCAAGGATAAAGATTGCCTACTTGGTAAGCTGGTCAACTATGACCAAAATAATGTCAAATCTCGAGAATAATAGAAGTTTTTCAATGAAGTCCATAAGAAATGGAATTCTATGATTGTTCAGAGATAAGAAGTTGTTTGAGAAATTTATAGAGCTTGTGATGTTATGGCTTGAATCATATACAACTAATATAAGACTTGCAGAATTGTTGTACATCAGTATGGAGACTGGGCTAGGGATATCTATAGCAAACCATTTTTAGTGTTTTATTTTGACCAAAGTGTCCAGCAAAAATATAATCATAATTATACTAGAGAATATATATGTGGTGATTACCAATGAATAGTATATAAATTCTGTTGTCTAGAAAGAGAAGACTGTTTGAATCCTTAGACAATTGATTATTTGTAGAGATATGTTTTGTTGCAATTGTATCACTAGAGAGAGTTAAAAGGATATCTTAGTATAGAATGTCTAAATTAATGACTATAATTGTATGAAGAGAGGAAAAGAGAAAGACTATAGCTCATATAGAGATTGTAAGTTATTCTTGGGTAAAGATTGGTTTAAAGTTGTGAGAGTTGATTGTAATATAGCTAGTATTTCTCTTTTTAGAATAGAATGTCCTACCATTTAGTAAGAGCATCTGGTTTAGTGTCAAGATGACCAGGACAGAACTTAATAACAAGGTTGAATTAAGAGAGGTACTTGGACCACTGTACTTGTCTTTAGATTAACATCTTGGTAGTAAAAAAGTATTCAAGGTTTTTATAATCTATAACAATATCAATAGGATAAGCTAGATCTTTTAGATAGTATTGCTAAATTTTGAAAGCTTCAAAAATGATAAGCAATTCCTTGTTATATATATTATAGTTTAACTCTGCTACAGTGAAAGTGTAGGAGTGAAAATCAAATGGATAAACTTTATTTTCTTCATTAACAATAGAAAGAATTGTAGTAAAAGCATAGTCTGAAGTATTGGTTTCTACAATGAGTTGAATATTAGAAATCTAATAAGTGAGAATAAAAGCAGAAGTAAATATCTTTTTGAGAAAGTTAAAAATATCATGATAGGAAGAGTTGAACTTTCAGAAAATATTCTTTTAGATAAGTCATATCAATGGAATAATAATCTCTGAATAGTTAAAGATAAACCAGTAATAAAAATTAGCAAAATCTAAGAAAAATTGAATATTTTTGACTTTCTTGGACTTCAGCCAGTCTTGAATAATCTTCACTTTGTTATCGAACATGATAAGGCTAGAAGAAGAAAGAATATATCCTAGATATTCTACTAACTCAGAATAGAAATCATATTTCTATGCTTTAGCATAAAAACTAGCTTTATAAAGATACTTGAGTACTTCTTTAACATGTCAGTAATGTTTGGACATGTTATTTGAGTAGATAAGTATATTATCCAGATATATCATGATACAAACATCCAAAAGGTCAGAGAAAATATTGTTTATGAATCACTGAAAGGCTATGGGAGTATTGGTAAAACTAAAAGATATTACAGACCACTCAAATAATCTGTAATGTGTTCTAAAAATTCATTTAGAGGTCATAAAGATGATGAGGAGTGAGGACTTCAGCTTTGATTGTGCTGAAAATATTGGCAAATTTATAATATTCAGAAGAGATATTGAAAAGGTCAGAAGCCTCTGCAAGTTTTACAGAGTTAGCTTAGATGTCTGAAGAGCAAAAGCAGAGTTCAAAGTTGTTAGAGCCTAGAAGTTTTGATACTTGCAAGAATGCTACAGCACCAATGATAGTAATGTTGGATCACCCAGAAATAGACATAAAGGTTTCAGATACAAGTATAAAAACCATGAAATCTGATGATTACAGAGAGGTGTCAAGAGATAATAGAGATGCTAATGGTATGTTAGCCATAATGTAAAAAGGAGCAAGATTTCCCTGCAAAAATAGACAGAAGTTTATTGACCTATTTGTCCAGTTAATCAGTAGATTGTGTTAGGTGAGCCAGTTATATTCAAGAACCAAAGAGCAGAAAGAATCAAGTGGAGTGACATAAAAGTCTAGATTTATACAATCACCAGTAAAAAAAATTATAGATAGATTAGTAATTTCAGAGATAATATTGTTTAATAATCTATCAAATAGATGAAGAGTAACAAGAGAAGTTGTAGATGTTTTCAAGTGGTAAATATTCACAAATTTTGAGTTTATAAAATAATAAGTAGACCTAAAGTTAACAAGAGCTTGGAATGAAATTTTATTAAGGTAATTCTAACCAAGAATCAAGAGAGAAGTAAGAAAAATAAAAAGCAAATGTGGATTAGAAAGAGTAGATGTATTGAGTCAGATAGAACTCATTGCTATATAAGGAACTTTAATATGGCTCTCAATCTGTATGGAGTCCTAAGAATTGTTCTCTATTTTTCTAAGGGTTTTTCAAAAGTAGCTGTTGGAGAATTAATAGTTACTGAAGCATTGTAGCTTTTGGGAGTGACCATAGTCTACTCTAGTTTGTAGTCTCTTACACCATAATAAAGGCACAAATTATATTTGAGACACTTTTTGTGCTCATTACTGGTCAACTTGCCATTGCTGGCCAGCTTGAAAGAGAAATTTATCCATAGAGAATTGGGTTGCTTCTTTGAAGTGGAGGATAAGAATAGTTTGAAGGAGAATATCTTGGTGAATGAGGCTGTCAGAGATATATTTAAGTAGAAATATTATTATTAGGCTTCATATAAAGATTGTTTAGCATGTTAGCTACTTTACTAATAAGGTTCAAAAAACCAAAATATCAATATAGCTCATTAACAAAAAGATTCTAATTGAAGAGCCAGTCTTGTAGAATGTCTTAGTCTTTCTGGTTGAAGCCTACCTTAAACCAGTCCTAAACTACTCCAGATATTAAGCTTGTTAAGCTCAGTGTTGTTAAATTAGCAAGTTAACCAAGCACATTAGCCAACTATTTAGTATTATTACTCTAACAGTGTTTTGGCCATGAGTAAGTAAAAAAAGTAGATCTATTAGCTATTAAATTAATAATAGAATTTAGTGGTAAGAGTATCCTCTCAATTAAAATCATTGTCTATAAGAATAATACTTAGGCCAGGGATAGGCAAAACTGTTTGGCCAGGTTGAATGATACTAGATGGAGATTTTAGAGATAATTAGTCTCTTTGATAAATTTATCTTGAGCATTATAGAGCATTTAACAGATAAGTAAAGTTGTTGCTGAAATATGAAATAGTATTGAAAGATATCCCAAGTGGTGGAACTGGAGTTGATATTGAAGAGTTATGGTAAGAAGAGACTATTTAGATTTTGAAGTGTGAAATTATTTTGCAGACAGGATTACAATAGAGAATCTAGTAGATGGAACTGCTCAGAAGTAATAGCAAACTTGGGAGTCTGATAATACTATCAGGTATAGTTCACACTAGAAGTGAAAGTCTGCAAGATAGACTTAGAAATGTGTGGATTTTGTAGAATAACCTTGGCTTCAGCTTATGTATTATGCTATTTGTCTATCACATAGTCACAACTTCAGATAAGAGAAAGAAGTCTAGGATAGGAGTGAGTACTGATTGGTGTATTGCTATTGAACACTGGAAATTAAGTTCAATAAGTGTTATCTTTATTGATTATTAGACTAGTAAATTACAGTGTAACTACTAGTCTTATATACAAAGAGATACTATAGGAGATATTCAGGGTTTCAGTGGTATAGTCCCTATAATTCTGAGCAGAGATTTTAGTATTGAGACACTGACAGGAGTATAACTCTGTTATAGAAAACTGAGTTAGATAGAAGTATTTCTATTATAGAAGACAGAATCTCTAGATCATTGCATCACTACTACAAAGGTATATTGCAAGAAAGATGACTACTGCAAAAGGCAGGCTTGTAAATTAAGTATTGATAAGATAGTATTACTACAGGAGTATATTTTCCAGACAGGTGGACTTGGTATATAATATTATAAAGATAATAAAAAAAGAGAACTTTAGCTTTGGTTTTATTAAAAACATTAGCAAATTTATGATATTCAAAAGAAATATTGGAAAGATTAAAAGCTTCTGCAAGTTTTGTGAAGTTAGCTTAAATATCCAAAAAATAAAAATAAAGTTAAAAATTGTTAGAGCTTGAAAGTTTATATATATATATGAATACTATAATATTGATATTAGTGATATTAGATCACTTAAAAATAGACACAAAGGTCTTAAATACAAATATAGAAAATGTCAAGTTCAATAATTGTAAAAGGATATCAGAAGATAATAAAGATACTAATAGTATATTGGTTATAACATAAGAAAGAGTAAGATTTTTCTACAAAGATGAATGGAAGTTTATTAACCCATTTATCCAGTTAATTAGTAAATTATATTAGATGAGCTAGTTAAAACTAAAGAGCAAGAAAAATTAAACAAAGTAATATAAAAGTCTAGATTTATATAATCACTAATAAAAAAATTATAGGCAAATTAACAATTTTGGAAATGTAATTGTTTGATAAACTATTAAATAAGTAAAAAGCAACTAGTAGAATTGCAGATATTTTTTAGTAAATATTCATAAATTTTGAGTCTATAAAATAATAAGTAGATCTAAAGTTGACTAGAGCTTGAAATAGTGTTTTATTAAGATAATTCCAATCAAAGATTAAAGAAAAAAAATAAAACAAAAAGAAAGTGAGAATTAAAAAGAGTAGATATATTGAGTTAACTTGTTGTTACATAAAGAAGTTCAACACAGTTTTTAGTTTGTATGAAGTTCTAAAGATCACTCTCTATTTTTCTAAAAGTTTCTTGAAAATAGTTGCTAAAGTACTATAACCTTGAAAAATGACCATAGTCTGTTTCTTGGAATAAAAGTCCAACTTGTGATCTTATATACCATAATAGAAACACAAGTTGTTTTTGAAATGCTTTTTGTACTTATCACTGGTTAACTTGCTATTGTTGGCCAACTTAAAAGAAAGGTCCACTTACAGAAAATTAACTTCTAGAAATGAGACTTGAAAGTCTTTTTTCTACTTATCTGATACAATAGTATTTGTAATCATATTCCTAGTAGTAATAATCAATAGTTATTGTTAAAGTATATATATTCTAAAATGAGATAGGTTTACCTTGTTTCTGAGTGAAGATAGGATTCTGAGTCTAATTAGAAAACTCTGAGTAATAGTAATAGTACAGAATACTATTCTTTCAATCTTATTACTAGAATTCATATAAAAAAATTCTAGTCAAAAAGCCAGTCTTATAAGATATCCTTGTTATGATCAATACCTCATGAATGCAGCATGAAATAGGGTCAAAGGTAAATAATGACACAATTGGCTGTGCCATAACAGTCTTAGTTAGCATCTTATGTAGTAGGTATTATATTCTTGTTATGTTTTCATATTATATGACTTGGTTTGTCTTATGTACTATGAATTATTTTCTTATAGCTCATTCATATATATAGCATAGATACATTCCTATATCCTTATGCTTTACCACTTAATATAATCCCTTTACTTCCTCTTAAGTCTTTGCCTAAGTACAATCTAAGCTCCAAGCTAAGGTTATAATATTTGGTAAAGCATTGACGAGCTTACCTTGCAAAAGAAAAGGTATATAGTGATTATTCTACAAACAAATTAGGCAAAGTTATTACTAGACAATAAACAAAACATGTATGGTATAAACCACAAGAAGAACTAAGATGAGTTCAAGACAAATGGATAATATTGAGACACTATCAGAAAGACTAAGATTCTTGCAGATCATGAACAAAGTCTTGGAAGAAGTATATGAACAATCAGATAAAGAAATGTCTGTAGCACCAGTACCAGCAACAATGAACAATAATGAACAGACTATTATGCCTAAGAACATAGTCTCAGATTCAGGATAGTTCAATGGAAATAGAACAAATTTGAAGACTAGTGGAGAGGAATACAATTATTTCTCAAAAATAACAGGGTCATGAAGACTGACAATAGAATCACAGAAATTCTGGCATACTTCAGAGGAGGTGTAGCAAATATATATACACAGAAGAAGCTTGATGAGCTAGATGAAGAATTGAAAACCCAGAATTGGAAGGAATTCATTAAAGAGATCAAGACGATATTTAGTGACAAGATGAAAGATCAAATCTCCCAAACAAGAGAAATAGAATACAGTAGACTTTATAATAGAGTTTGAAGCCTTAGCCATGAAGGCAGATACAGATGAGCTGCATGCTATCTTTTTACTAAAGAAGAATATATGACAAGATATCATCAAAATAATATTGGGATACCCACCTATTATAGCACCAAAGTCACTCAAAAAATGGAAAGCAGTGATTAACTTAGTGGAACAAGAGTATGAGTCCATAGAAGAATATTAAGATTATAAAACAGGAACAAGAACGATATATGGTGGACAAGGACAGCTCATGGATATTGGAAAAAGCAATGACAACTTCAAGAACAAGAAGCCAAAATGCTTTAATTGCAACAAGTACAGATACATGGCCAAAGAGTGTTGGAAGAAAAAAGAAAAAAGAGATAAGAAAGTGCTTTAAATGTGATAAAGAAGGATACATTGCCAAAGATTGCAAAGAAAAACAATTGATGAAAAAACAAAGAATTCAAGAAGAATTAGATGAGAAAGACAATGAAGAGAAGGATAAGAAGAAACAGAGTTTTGGAGAAGATCTTCTCTGTAAATTCTCAGAATAAATATGTTATTTCAAATCAATAGAGTAATGTTGAAAGAGAATTGAATATGTAAGCAAAAGTGAAGACAAAGAATGACAAAAACCTCAAAGTCAAAGCACTGGTGGATTCCAGATGCACTCATATAAAAATTGATGAACAACTAGTCAAGAAAAAAGAATACAGACAAAATTGATAAACTTTTCATTTGAAGTTTTCAATACAGATAGGATGAAGAACAGAGAGATAACTAAGATGACACCTTTAGAAATCAAATCAATGGACACAAAGAACAGCTAGAAGCTGTGGTAACAGATTTAAATGGAGTGGATATGTTTTTGGGTTATGACTGGCTAGTCAAGCACAATCCAGAAGTCAACTGGAAAAATGAAATAATAAAATTTACAAGATGTCCAGAAAGCTGCAAAATAAAGCATTAAGATATTGAGTTTAAAACTAGGAGAACCTAGACAACAGAAACCAAGGAACAGAATAATGACAAAATTGGAAAAGAAAAGAACAAGTCAAACCTAGAGAATTTACCAGAATAAATTTGACTATTTACTCATTTATTCAATAAGAAGAAATTTGAGAAATTACCAGAACAATGTGAATGGGACCACAGAATAAATCTAATGGAAGAAGCTCCAAGAGAATTAAACACAAAAGTATACACAATAACATTCAAGGAAGAAGTACTAAACTAATGGCTAGATGAACAACTAAAAGCAGATTTAATTATGAAATCAAAGTCAAGATACATGGCACCATGTTTTTACATTCCAAAGAAAGATAGTTCATTATAGTTGGTTCAAGACTATAGGAAGCTTAATTAAGTCATGATCAAGGATAAAATACTATTATCTTTAATTGGAAAAGTAATTAATAAGTTAAAGGAGGCCAAATACTTTAACAAACTTAATCTCATCTGGGAATACAACAATATCTGAGTTAGAGAAGACAATGAATAGAAGACAGCTTTCCTGATGAACAAAGGATTATTCAAGCCACAAGTAATGTATTTTGGATTATACAACTTGCCAGGAATATTCCAAAAGATGATGAATGATATTTTCTAGGAATTGTTCCACAAAGGAGTACTAGCAAATTACATGAACAATTTCATTATACCAGCTAGAATGATAAAGGAATTCAAAAAATGAATGATCAGATTCTTAAAGATTGCAAAGAAACACAACTTGTATTTTAAAAGATCAAAATACGACTTTAATATAGAAGAAATCCCAATATTGGGAGTAGTAGTTGGTAAAGAACAAGTACAAATGGAACAAGAAAAGATCAAGACAGTAAAGGAATGGAAGACACCAATAAGAATCAAAGAAGTAGAAAGCTTCTTAGAATTTGCAAATTTCTATTAAAGGTTCATCCAAAACTCAGCAAAGCTATTAAATGATCTGAAAAAAAAAAAGAAATGGAAATGGGAAGAAGAATACCAAAAGGCTTTTAAAAAGCTAAAAGACAAGATTATAAGTCAACTAATACTCTCTCTTCCAAAGAGGGAAGGAAAATTCAGAGTGGAAACAGATGTTTCAGAACACACCATAAGAGGAGTATTATCTCAAGAGCAGAAAGAGAAATGGAAACCAATAGTCTTCCTATCTAGGATAATGCAACCAGTAGAAAGAAATTACGAAATTTACAACAAAAAGCTATTAACAATTGTTAAAACATTAATAAAGTAGAGACAATATTTGTTAAATATGATGAAACTATTCAAAATCTGAATGGATTATGAAAACCTCAAGTACTTCATAGAGCCCCACAAGTTAAATAGAAGACAGGCCAGATAGTACTTAAAGTTGCAAGACTATGATTTCATTCTACAGCATATATTTAGAAAAACAAATACCAAGGTAAATATTTTATCAAGAAAGAATCAGATAGATACACAGGAAGACAACAAGGATGTTCAGATGCTCAAAGAAGATTTATGGGCAAGAAGAACAACAGCAGAAATAATAGTGATCAGAAGAAACAAGACGACAGAAGATTCAGAACTACTGGAAGAAATATAAAGAAATAATACAAAAGAACATGAAGAAAAACAGAAATTGAAAAAGAATAACAGTATAGCTTGGGAACAAGATAGGATCACCTATGTAGATAAAAGAATATATATTCCAAATAACAAGAAGATTAAAGAACAAATCTTACAGGAGAATCATGATCTTACAAACATAAGCTATCTGGAACAACAAAGAATAATGGAGTTGATAAAAAAAACTATTGGTGGCCAGGACTTAAAGAAAACATCAAGAAATACATTCAAGAATGCTTCAAATGTCAACAAAATAAGATCCAACATTAGAAGAAATCTAGAGAATTATACCTACTTAATACACCACAAAGACCATGGCAAGAGATTAATATTGATATCATTGGACCACTGCCCAAGTCAAACAAAATGGATGCTATTGTGGTAATAGTGGACAGATTTACAAAGATGATCAGGTTAAAAGCAACAATGACCAATATCTTCTCAGAAGGCATAGCAAAGATTTACTAGGATGAAATATGGAAGCTTTATGGAATTCCAAGAAAAATACTTAGTGACAAGGGGCTACAGTTTATGTCAAAATTTATGAAAGAATTTATGAAAGCATTAGAAACTATAAGACAACTGTTAATAGCATATTATTCTCAAACAAATAGTCAAATAGAGAGGATTAATCAAAAAATAGGAATATTTCTATGACATTATATCAATTACTAACAAGACAATTGGATGGAATGGCTAGTAACTATAAAATTCTAATATAACAACAAAAGACATATGACAATAAGTAGGATATTATTCAAACTTAACTTTGGAAAACACCCATGAAAAGGCAATCTTGTAGCACAGAAGAAGTTTCCAAGAATAGAAGAACTTCTTACAGGATTATAAAGAAGTTGGGAAGAAGCTATGAAGTTGATAGAAGAAGCTTAAAATAACATGAAAAAGCAGTTTGACAAGAAAAGAAGGAATCCTCAAGGATTGAAGGTTGGAGACAATATGTGGCTGAAAAACAAAAATATCTAGTCAAACAGACCCTCAAAGAAGCTGGATCAAAAGAGATATAGACTCTTTAGGATCTCAAAGAACATTAGTCTAGAGGTGTTTCAACTGGAACTTCCAGAAAGATAAGCAATACACAATGTGTTCAACAAAGACCTGCTGACAAGATATAATAAGCCACAGTTTAAAGAACAACACATGGAACTGATACCTCCACTAACAATTATTAATGAAGAAGAGGAATATGAAGTTGAAAAAGTATGAAAGCATAGAAAACAAGGCAGAGGAATGCAATATTTGGTGTACTGGAAAGGTTATGGAGATGAACATGACCAATGGATTGTAGAATCAGGATTACCTCATACAAAAGAGGTGATTGAAGATTATTAAACAAAGTTTTTGAGTCAAAACCTAAAGAATGATGTTTTCCCAAGTTACCAACAACAACAACTACATAACTGTTTCTACTTCCCCCAACCCTTATATCACCAGAAAACTAAACAATATAGATAAAGCTTGGATATTCAAGTTGGAACAAGATGATTGGACAAAATTATATTACAAAATGTTAAAAGAAATAAAGACTATGATTAATGTTCAGAGACAAGTGTGAGAGATAATGAAGATAGCAAAAGAAACCAATATGATAATTATGGAGATGAAGGAGACAATTCTCAAAGCAAACATCAACAACTGAACCATGAATGCTACTAATATTCTAGGAATATAGAAGAATTTGCAGTATCTAATTCAAAGCAATATGAAAAATCAAGTATTTCAAATTCAAAAGATGCTAGCTAATAAACTCAATACATACAAGAGATGAGAAAATTAATATATAGAGAATAATATTTAAGAAATACAAGAATTGTACAAGGATGAAAAACACAAGATAGAATCAAAGAAAAAAGAAGTTGAAGACAAAAAAGTTATCTTAATCAAGTTATACAAGATATCCAAATTCACATTATCAACAACAAAATTAAGCTTTATAAATGATGAAGTAGATAATCTTATAAAATTCATGAAATTTATCTGATTTCTTATACAAATGAGACTATTCTGACTATTCTCACATTATCAATCATTTTTATCTAGAGAAGAACAAGATTCTGAATTTTGGAAAGAAGTAGTAATAGTATTTGTGAACAACAAACATAACATCAATAGCTATAAAATATAGCTTATGTAATAGTCTTTCTTAAAACATAATTATAAAATAACTATTTCTTGTTTTAATAATTGAGGTCAAGTAATCATTGAACCTAATAAGAAAATGGTCGCAATATATATAGTAGAAAAACTCAAAATGTTAGTATAATTTATAGAGACATAAATATTAAAAATAAGATATTGTTATAATTAATATCTCATGAATACAGCATGAAATAGGGTCAAAGATAAATAACAACATGATTGGCTGCATTATAACAGTCCCAATCAGCATCTCATATAGTAGGTTATTTATATATATAATATAGATATATTCTTATATTCTTATGCTTTACCACTTAATATAATCTCTTTACTTTCTTTTAAGTCTTTGTCTAAGTGCAACCTAAGCTTTAAGCTAAAGTCATAACAATCCTAGTCTTTCTAGTTAAAGTCTATTTTAAACTAGTCTTGAGTAACTCTAGTAAAATAAGTTATTGTAAAGTTAATTTTTATAATATCTGTATTAAATTATATAGAATTTACATAGAAGTAAAGATAATATTAGAATTAGAATTAAAGACAGAAATTTAATTAGTAATAAGTATATTTGTAATACAATTAAGTATATTAGCCAATTACTTATTAGTTGAATTATTACTTTATTGTGATTTTAACCATAAGTAAGTAGCAAAATTAAGTCTATTAGTAGCTAAGTTAGTAGTAAAAGCATTTTTCTAATAACATAAGTTGGAGTTCTTAGAGATAATTAGTCTCTTTGGTAAATATGCTTTAATAAGATTATTACTGAAATATAAAATTATATTGAAAGATATTTCAAGCAGTAAGACTAAAGTTAACTTTAAGTAGATTAAAGAGTTATGGCAAGAGAAAGCCATTAGACTGTAATAAAAAATTTAGTAAACAAAGTTATTTAAAAGTAATAGTAGACTTGCAAGTCTAATAATACTATTGGATATAATTCATACTAAGAGATGAAAGTTAGAATGACTTTGACTTTAATTTATATACTATACTATTTATTTATTGTATGATTACAACTTTAAATAAGTAAATGAAGTTTAAAATATAAATGAGTACTAATATTAATATATTATTGTTAAATATCAGAAATTAAGTTTAATACAAATTATCTTTATTAATTACAAGTTAAATACTTAGAAAATACTTAGAAATTTTAATAATAAAACACTAAAAAAATTAGATAGAAAAACTTTAGTATAAAAAACTAAGTTTAATAAAAATATCTTTGTCATAAAAGACTAGATATTAAGCTTGTATTAAATTTTGTTATGATAGTATTACTACTATAAAGATATATCTTTGAAATAAGTAAACTTGTTATATGATACTAACTTACTAAGTATTTTTTCAAGAATACTCAGAAGTTTACTATATATAAAGTTTATTCTTTAGAAACTAATAATATTATCTTAGATAAATATATATCATTACTTAATAATAATATATTCTATATAAGCTAGGAATTTGTTATAAAGAAACTTAATATATATTTCTTATAAAGTTCATTATCTTATATCTTTATTTGTTTTTTTACTTTCTTTAATAGTTATAAACTAGTCTTATCTTTTAAGAAAATCTTAATATTTTATTATATTAGACTTTTATACTAAAATTTTTTCAACTTCTTTTGTTATTTCTTTATTTTTTTTCTTATTCTAGTTTTTTTATTTTCTTAATAACTCTTTTTACTCATCTATTTTCACTATTTCTTCTAAATAAACTAAAAATTCTTACTTTTTAGTAAATTAATACTGTATATTTTATTCTTACTACTTTAGAATTTTGATTTTTAGATTTAAAGAAGTTAAAAAGTTGTATTTAAACATAATAGTAAAAATAAAAAGTGAAAATTATTTTTATTTTATATTAATTTAGGCATAATTATATATTCTTCAAATAAACTTAATAAAAGAACACTAAGTTTTAATGTTTATAATAATATTCTTTTTATATAAAGCTAAGATTATTTATAAAGTTTGTATTTTCTTACTTTTAAATTATATAAAGAAATTTATACTTTTTAGTCTTTTCACAAGTAAAATTGTAAGTATAAAATAATAAGTATTGTTTAAAAAATAAAAAAAATATTGAAATATAAAGATAAGTAATGTTATAAGACAAGTATATGGACAGACTTCAGGTAAGGTTAGGGTTAGAACAGAAATAGAATAGTAGTATTATTATTAGTCTACAACAGGAAAAAGGCATGTGACCTAGAAGTCATGTGAGATGATATCATAGGCCTAGAGCAGTTTAAAAGAGTCTACAAGGCTAGAAAAGCCTAGATAATAATGTTAGGGAGTATATACACCACATTGCTACTACATATAGAATATATGGATGTTAGAGTAGGATGCACAGTCTTGCACAGTCACTGTGGAGTAAACATAAAGTAGATATATTGTTGTAGCATAGACTACCTATAACTTATATAAATAGGGTAACAATGCAGTGAAGGCTTCTTGTTGAGTTCTTTTGTAATTTCCACTACTAGATAGCCTACTGAGAGCTTTGCTAAAGTCAGTATATCACAAGTGCTGTTTTGGTGAGTGATTGCTACAACATAGTAGTCCTTTGTATTGGGTAACTGTATAAAAAGGTTAAGATATTGATACTCTATACATAATTCCTCCTGTAGGTATAAACTGCCATTATACTCCATGTAATAAATTGTTGACTTATAAAAAAAAAAAACTTTGGTTGTTGTAATTTCTTGATATACCAGAAAAAATAGAAAAAGAAAATCATATTACTTTAGATTCAAGAGAAAAATAAGAAAGAAAAAAAATTAAAAAAGCAAAAAAAAACAATGAAAGAACTCAGAGTTGGAAAAGTGAAAAGAAACTAGATTTATTGAAATAAGCTTAATAGAAGTTGGATATAAGGTTAGATTCATAAATAAGTTTAAATATAGTTAATTAGTTAGATTTTTTTTTATGTTTTTGTATATTAGCCAGATAACTTTATAAAATAGCTTATATATCTGTCTGTAGTCAATTTTTAAGTCTATAATCTGAAAAATATCATATTTAGATTTTCCATCTATCAAAACTGAAAATAAGAGTGGTTTAGAACAACTAAGAAAAATATTAAACATCATAAGTTTGAGTATAAATATGTGAAATACTGGGTGGGCAGTATGTATTAACCTCAAAAAGTAGATTGTGAATATATAAATACTTACTTAACTAGTAATTTTAAATAGTTCTAAATATTTTTCCAACAGCTTTTTTGAGAGTTATATTATATAGAAGAATTGGGCTTGAATAAATATCTATTATCCTACTTAGAAATTCAAAGCCAAAACTCTGTTTATATCTATTAATTGTTAATAATGCTATTATACAGCATATATTTCTGTTTTTAAAATATCTTGTAGTTTTTTGATTTGTATATGTAGAATAAAGCAATATTTCTTTTTAAATATATAGTGATACTCAGGTAATAATTTTTATTTGTAAAAAATAGTAATATACTAGTAGTAACACTAAATACATTATTATATACAAATTCTACAAGTAAAGGAAGGTCTAACCAGTTGTTCTATCAGTAGTTGCAATATATATAGAGGTATTATTTTAGTATCTGATTAGTATGTTCTGTTTGGCTATCTCTTTCATAGTAATATCTAGAAGTGAAATAAAGTCATATATTAAGGATAGTTACTAGGAATTAGAAAAAGTTTAAGACAAACTTGAATCTATAATTAAAAGTAACATGGAATGGAATACCATGCTTAAAAAAACATGATTTATAAACAGCTTTGTTAGTTTATATGAAGTAATATTATCTACTATTAAAATAAATATAGTCTGCTTAGAGAGTCAATTAACAATAATTAAGATTGTAGTGTAACTAAATGAGGAGAGTAGCTTCTTAATAAAATCTATGAAGATTAATTTTCATAGTTATTTAGAGATTAGAAGTTGTTTGAGTGTTCTGTAGAGTTTATAACATTGGGGTTTGGATCTTATGCAAGTAACACAAAAATTACAGAATTTCTTTACATTTATATATAGATCTGGCTAAGTATAACTATAATGAATAAGTTTTACTATCTTATTTTTGTCCAAAATATTCTGTAAGAATGTAATTGTGATAGTATTGTAAAATGTATGTTTGGAAATTGTTTGCTAGAAGTACATAGATTTTATTATTCTTGAGTAAAAGTCTTAATATATTCAAAAACTATGGTTTCATTAGATAATAGAGATGTTTCTGTAGTATTTTATTATATGAGATAGTAGACTAGATATTACTGTGTAGATTATTAAGATCTATAATAGTAGCCACTTATAGTTTGAAAGAAGCTACTCTTTTTTTTTTAGATAAGAGTCTTCTCTGTAAATAATAGTATCTGGCTTAGATTTCAGATATTCTAGACAAAAACAGATAACAAGATTAAACTAAGAGAGTAATTTCAACTATCTTGCTTGGTGATAAGAGAGGATTTTAGTAGTTAAAAAATACTTTAGATTTTTATAATCTATGATAATATCTATAAGAAGTTTTGATCCTTCTAGATAATGGTACTAAGTATGAAATACTTTAAATACAGCAAGAAACTCTTTATTATATATATCATAGTTAAGTTTGGTAGTTTTAAATATACAGGAATAAAATATGACTAGATAAATGTTACAATCAATACCTCAAGAACGTAACATAGAGAAGAGTCAAGAGTAATGACAACATAATTAGCTGTGCCAGAGTAGTCTCAGTCAGTGCCTTATATAATAGATGTTCTGTCCTTACTTTCTCCTCATGTACTATAACTTGTTTACCTCATGGACTCCAACTTGATTTCTTATGTCTTGTACATATATATAGCATAAATACTATCCTATATCCTTATGCTTTACTACTTCTATATCATTTCTTATCTCTTCTCAAGTCTTTAATGATCAAAAGAACAGCTGTAAGCATATATTCCAATGTGTTAGTTTCTATAATTATTTAAGTATTAGAAATCCAATAAGTAAGAATTGGAGTGGAAGTGAACACTTTCTTTAAGGGTATTAAAGGCTTTATAGATTAGTAAAACTGCCATATCCAAGTAATTATAAATAAAATGATGATAAAAGTTAGCAAATTTTCAGAAACCTTATATTTTCTTTATTTTTCTTGATTCAGGTTAATTTTGGATTATTTTAATTTTATTAAAAGACATAGATAAACTGAAAGAGAACAAAATATATTCTAAATATTTTATGAAATTAGAGTAAAACTCATATTTTTTTATTATAGCCTAGCTTTTTGAAGCCAGTATAGTACTTCTTTAGTATAATCTTTATGTTGAAAAATATTATCCAAGTAGATAAGGATATCATTGAGATATACAACAATGTAAATATTAAAGAAGTCTAAAAGTATATCATTCATAAACTATTAAAAGGCTACAGAAACATTAGTCAGATTAAAAGATATAACTATCCATTCAAAAGATTCATAATAAGTTTAGAAAGCCATTTTCCATTTATTTTTCTCTACAATTTATACTAAGTAGTATACATGATAAAGATTGATCTTAGTATAGATATATACTTTCCAAAGCAAGTCAAAAAGATTAGTTATCAAAGAGAGTAAGTATTTATCTTTTTATATAATATAGTTAAGTTCTCAGAAATTAACATATTACCAAAGAAAGCCATCTTTCTTTTTTACAAAAAATACCAGTATTTTATAAAAGAAGAAAGTCAGTTGTATAAATTCTATGTTCAGATTCTTACTGCTAAATTTCTTGAAAGCTTCTTGTTTAGTAGTTGAGAGTGAGTAGAAAGTTCTGACAGGTAGTTTTTCTTCATCTTCTAGCTTAATTTGTAGGTTATATAGATGATATAAAACTAGGGTTTCTGCTTTGGTCAGACTAGTCTCCTTTCATAATTTTAATTAGAAAGTAATAGACCTAGTAACTCAGTTAATTGTTAGATTGTTTTAGGTAAGCCAGTTGTGTTCAAAAACTAGCAAGTAGGAAGAATTAAGTGAGGTGATATATATATTTAGTATTATATGGTCTCAGGATAAAAATATAATAGATAAGAAAGCAGTCTTGATAATAATATTATTCAATAATCTATCAAATAATTTTAGTTCTACAGATAAGATTGGCTTTGTGGGAATGTTATATTTTACTGTAAATAGTGTTTTGTAAACTAGAGATGACATAAAGGATAGAGTGAGTAAGTTTAGGTTAGAAAGGATGGTAGTATTGAAGTTGTACAGATAAGATTACTGTAGCCCACATTCTATACAAAGTTTATAGGGCTGTATTTTAGCTTTCCAACTGGATGGTTGAGATTGCTTTCAAAATGGAAGATATAGCTTTTACATATCTAACTTGAAGTTTAGTAGTCATAGATAAATGCAGAAGATGAGCTTCAACTTGGTAGCTTTTATTACTATAATATATATATAAGTAATCATCTACATGTTTATCCATGGTAAGTCTTTCATTACTTTTAAGTTGATCAGATATATCAATTTAGAAAGAGAAGTTTGAAGATTTTCCTTCTGGACTAGGTTTATTAAGTAAGATGAGAGTAAAAGATTGAAGTTGTAAAGTAAATGAGAAGTTCTGTACCTAATTATGTTTCTGTTCTCTTTTCTAGTAGTAGTTGTCAATGGCTATAACTAGAGAGTATATTAATTGGAAAGTGGTTAGCTTTTCTTCTTTTCTTAAACAAATATAGTTCTGTAATCAGTGTAAAAGTTATTGATAGCATCTGTAATAGAGGATATTATTGCTCAACCTAGTTAGGATATATATCTTATGAACTCAATGTTATAGATAGCAATTTTATTGTCTGTTTTCATTCACAGATTGTCTAGCACAACTACAGCATTCTCTATAAAGTCAGATAAGCTGAAATAATCTTAACCAGTCCTTAAGCTAATCTTAGTAGATCTCTTATTCTTCCTGATCCAACCTAATCTTAAACCAATCTTGTACTATTCTTATTAGATAAGTCATGGCAAAGTTTACTTTTGCAGCATTAGTGGTAAATTATATAAAGTTTGTGTGAAAATAAAGTTGGTATTAAAATAAGAAGTTATTTAGCTTATCTAGGTTGGTCCTATCAAAGGTTTCTGGTATCTAGAATCTAAAAACCAAAGATGTAGAGTTAGCTAGTGGCTTTCTAAGAATCTCAGCTAGAAGATCTATAGACTGAGAAAGAATAGTAGTTATAAAAAGGATAAAGATCATTCTATTTCTAGTATGTCTATCTAGTTGAAGTCATCATTTATATTTATTAGTATGGTCTTAGATGGTTTTAATAAGTTCTCTATAATTCTTTAGAAGAACAAGTAGTTTAGTATTGTTCTTATTAGTTATTTGGATTAACAAAGTGAGATTGCTAGGTTGGCAAACTGTTTGCTTAAACACTAAGTAGCTGAGATTGCTAAAGGAGATACAGAGCTGTAGTGAAAGAAGGCTATAAATAGAAATAGGATAATTTTGTAATAGTGGCTACTTAGTTTGTTAATACTGTTAAGAGTAATATATACTCACTAGTTATTTGCAGGAAATAGTATAGAAGATAAAAGCACAGAACTGGAATTGAAAATTTACTTCAAAGAGCTAGCATGTTGTGGCAACCACTAGACACTCAAGGTCCAATGATCTCACTAA
>Ga0157359_1000083_pt1 | contig 26933 bp, 22 predicted proteins | sample AttcapACBM3_FD_111482 | JGI IMG/M metagenome (GOLD analysis project Ga0157359, IMG submission 111482) | Fungus gardens microbial communities from leaf cutter ant in Botucatu, State of São Paulo, Brazil - Atta capiguara ACBM3 | ecosystem: Host-associated > Fungi > Mycelium > Unclassified ...
ATCCAAGAGATACTAGGACCATTAGTAGCAAACAGTCAAAGCAAGTCTCTTATCAAAACCTTTGTACTTCTATGAGCTATAGAATTATATGTGAATTTGCTATACTGCTGCCCTTTTTTCAAACTACGCAATATATCATACAACACAGTTAAAAAGAGAAGATCTTGGATTGAGATAGATTAGATTGCCTACTACAAAAATGCAGGTAGTTTTCCTATTATCATTTCCAGATACTTCATATAAGATAACTTTGAATAGTTTCTAGATGTTGTACTCTAGAACTGTAACACATGCTCAGGTGGAAAAGTAGAATAGAGCATACCAATCAATGTATATAAGACAGCAATATCATTTCTGGTTAAAGGTTCAGATTTTTCTAACTCAGGAGAAGTACTTCTAGAAAACCAAGCTGTAACATTGCATATAGGAGAGATTTGATATAATATACTTCTGCTACCTTTTCTAGGTAGGCTTGGAGCTATTACTTCTTTTTGTGCCAGCATTACATTTCTGTATATTATTGTTCAAGCATTTCAGTATTAGCCTCTGAAATATTTAATAAGAGAGAAGATATAATAGTATAGAGAATAGAGCTAAAATTAAAAACTTAGTTTTAAGGAGGAAATACTATCATATTCCAAGTTAACCTATTCTAAAAAAATATTTCCATAGTAATGATGTTTTCTTATTAATCCTAGTAAAAGCTTATCTTTATTAATAGCTATTTTTCTTGTAATATGTTTTTATGATAGTAATGCAAATAGTCTAATCCTTTGAGTACTCAGTCTTCTATAGCAAAGTTTTCCTATCTAGTCTTTTTTAATGTTAAAATACTAAAATCTTTACTTAGGGCTGGATACTAAAAACCTCAAGTATCTTTTATATATCTTACTCATATATAAGATTAGTAGTTATACTGTAATTTGCTAGTCTGATAATTAATAAAGATAACTCTCAATCTCCAGTATTCAACAATGATACACTACTATCAGCACTTAATCTCTTTTGGACTTCATTTATTTATTTGAAGTTGTGATCATATGCAAGATAGACAGTATAGTATATAAGCTGAAGCCAAAGTTATTCTGGAGAGTCCATATTACTAAGCTTCTTGTATAGAGTATAAAAACTTCATATATTCTAAGCCAACCTTATAGGCTTTTGTCTTCTAATATGAACTATATCTAACAATAACAAAGTTTACTTTTACTTAAAACTGAACTTTAGTAGTATCTTATCACAGATCAATTCAATCAAATATCTATCTATTAGAATTTATCAAAGTAAACTTAGTTTTTTTCTTTTTCTTTATTTTATAGCTTATATTTCTTTTATAAACTTAAATAAGAGCATAATAGAAGCATGACATATTTATTACAAATTTTACAGTTATAGTTACATAATCATATAATCTGATAAACATTTTTAGAAGAACTTAGTTATTATTATAAGATAAGTTAGTGTAATATATATAAATTAACAAACTAGGATATATAAAGTAGACTATCTTGTAGTAAAAACTCTATCAAGTTTTCTTGTATGCTTAATATATAAGTAACTATAGTCTGTTATCATTAAACTCTAATATTAATAATAATATATTTTATTTTTCTATTAATACTCTAGAACTTCAATTTTGTCTTCTTTGTCTGAAATTGTGACCAAGTGACAAGTAGTTGGTATAGTATATATGCTAAAGCCAAGGTTATTTACAAAGTCTACAACTTTATATTTCTCATAAATTTCTTTTATTCAAACTCTAATTCAAACTTTGCAGACTATGTTGTTAGAATAACTAGTGGGATCTGTAAGATTTTGTAGAATTCCACAATCTCCAGAAGAATCTAAGTTTCATTGTCAAAGTACTATAAATATACTACTTATCTCCAAAAAAACTTAAGAAAACAAAGTAAGATTTTTAGAGATAATAGGTATTATATATAGTTATAGCATATATTTCAATCTCCTAGATTAGCTTACATAATAATAAATGATGAAGACAGTATAATAAGAGACATTTCTAACAAAAATATTTAAAATATTAGCCTAGAAAGAAAAAGAAATTACTATTAGTAATAAATAAAAGGTAGTTAGAATAGTAGTCAAGTTTGAACTTCAAAAGTAGTAGTAGGAAGTAATGTTATTAGAAAAACAAATACCATAGGCTTTGATAGCAATATAAGGTCTTAGATTAAGGAGACAGATACTATAGGCTTTAGTAGCAGTGTTAAGCAAGAAGTCTAAAACTTTGTGGACTTAGATGATAGTATTGGGATCAGAGAAGCAGGTTCTCTTACAAATGTTAGTCAGATATAGTTCATACTTAGAAGTAAAAGTCCATAGAGTTTGTTGGAGTTTATATCAAGTATAGAAACTTATATAAGAAGTAAAGAACTATGGACTTTGCAAACAACTTTGGCTTTAGCTTATATACTATAATGTCTACTTGCTATAAAGCAACTTTAGAGAAATAAAGCAGAGTTCAAGACATTGAGTTTTAACAGGAAGTATATTACTATAAATACTAGAGTTTAGTGTTCAACAATATTTGATTATTAGACTAAAGATTACAATAGATCTACCAGTCCTTAAATAGTAAGTAAGTAAAGAAGTATCCTATTATTTCATAGCACAGCTCCAAGTAATATCAGTAGCTATGCTAAGTAGAGGTTTCAATAATAAGATACTAACAGAAGTTTGAGTTAGAAAGAAGTAAACTTTGATATAAAAGACAAAGTACTTGTAAGAATTGAATATAAAGATAACACCACTATAGTATATAACAGTGAATTATATCTAAAACTAAGTCAGTTTAGACAAATTTTTGTCTCCTTATTAGCTCTACTAACTACTATGTTAAAAAAACTATAACAGAGATATAGAGTTTATACTTTAAGCTTTAAGCAAAATCTAAGTGTATTTTTTAAACAAGATATATATAGTACTTGTTACAAATTTCATTCAGCTTGTATCTTCACAACAAGTAGACTGATTTTCACAAACTAAGTTGCATTGTAAAGCCCCCCAAAAGGGCTATCCATATATATGCAGTATATACAAAAGTAACAACAAACAACCAAGATATCAGGTTATCAGTAACTATAACTAGACAAATTTGCACAATCAAACTTGCATTGAAAAGTGCTTATCAAACCATTTCCAATGATATATAGTATATTATATAGTAATAAGTATTCATAGAGATACAAGTATATCAATGTAATGACATAATTAGTTATCTTATAAAATTAGTCTAACAGCTACTATGACAGATAACAGCTTCCATCAGGTACAAGTTTTAATCATGTGATAGAAATAGCTTGCATATAGACCATCACTCTTTTGTATATATAATTCTGTGTCTGAGGATTAGATTTCAGACTTAATAACATCATTTATCATCAATCTTTATTCTTTATTATCTGTATTGATCTTAATTATCATTGTCATTATTATTGAACTTCCAAATTGCTTCTAAATCTCTGAGAGTGCACCCAAGGTTTAGATATTACAAATAAGTGAGTAGTTCATTTTGTGATACTCTGCTAAATTTCAGTAGTAATTAATAAGCAGATAGAGTTTTTTGATGCCTATTCTCTTTATATTTAACTATCCATAGACTAGTTTACTTGTGATCAAAACAAAATTCTTTAAGCTTTGTTTTTCTTTAGAAGTAGTTATATTTCTAAATAGTTTAAGAATATCTTTCTTTAAGAGTCAGAGATTGGAATTCTCCTTATTACACTGTAGTTAGAATTTGAAGAGCTCTTTAGAAAATACTTCTTTCTTGTTAATATTATAGCCAAAGTTATTAAAAGACTAGAGAAAACTATTTATTATCAAGAAAGTTATGTAGTAGAGAGCTTAAACAATATAAAGAAAGAAAAAGAATTAATATAACTATGAATTATGCTATTATATTCTGTTTCAGATTTCAATAATTGTTAAACCTTCTACATTCATAGAAAATATGCTGCTTAGTTTCAATAGGATATTGACTATATGAACACTCAAATTCTTCTTAAGGAAAGAATCTGAGATAATACTTTTTATAGGAGCATAATTGACAATAGCTTTTGAAGTTCCAGCATAAAGTAAATTCAAATGTCCAAAGTATTTCAGCCATAATCTTTCTTTAGAATAAGATGGTTCAATAGGTCATAATTTGTTGTCAAGAAGTTCTAATTATTTTTCCTGTCAAAATTTCATGAAGATTTGCAAGGGAGAATAGGAACCAGATCAAAATTCTTAGTTTCTCCATCTATAATATAGTAAAGAGTCTAGTTGTCACAACTATAACAATTTCAAAATTATTTTGTTAATCCTTTCTGAAAAATTTTCTAAGTTCTTTAGAAATATTGAACAAGTAGATTTAATATAGGTAGATCAATGAGTCAAAAATTTTCTTTGTGGCATGTATAAAGTCTGACAACAATAATATAATTGATGTTTGGTGATTGGATGACTTGATTAATACCATATCTGATAGTGAATAATTCTACTTTTGTAAAAGTGATTTTGATACTTACATCTGATACTACAACTGTTGTTTTGGAATCCATTAATACCTAGAATATAACTTCATCAAGTTTACAAATGTACACTTTTCTACTATCTTTGTTGATTTGGATTGTAAGATAAAAAAAGAAACAACTAGGAAAGATATCAATTAATCTAGATCTAGAAGAAAATTCAGGATTAAAAGGATCAAAGAAGAGGAAATTTCTATTCAGTTTATTGTTTGCATCAACAATAGTATCTTTAGTGTTTAATTGCTGTTTAGGGATTAACTTTTTGAGTAATAAGCAATAACAATTGTTGTTGATGTCAGAATATCTCAACTCTAACAATGATTTGATGATGTAGTTCAATGGTAAAGATTGTGTTCTGAGTTGGAATCTACCACTGAGCTTTTGCAAATAAAGATGAATTGGGAAATGGCTTTAATACTGAGTGAGAATGAAGTACAAAAGGCTCCTAATATTTATATGGCAGCTCTTCATTGCATTTTCTTATGTTTCTTAAGATAATACACCATCAAAGCTTTATTATAATACCAAAGTGGAAAACTATAGAGTGCAATGGGGAAAATGCAAACTTTATATAGAATTTTTGAGTATCTTCATGCTTTTAACAGTTGATATTGCTTTGTTAGCATAGAAATTAATGTGTTGTCAGAACATTAACTTTCTGTCAAAGATGAATCCCAAATATCACCATGTTTCTTTAGGATAAAGAATAAGACTTTCTAAAGTTATAAGATCTAATAGAAAGAGTTAAAATTTCTATGCAACCTAGAAAAATGGAAAACTTCTGTTTTCCCATGTTCAATAATAAGTCCAAACTATTCAAGGAGAGAGAACATGATGTAGTAACTACAAAATAAATGAGAATTTGAAACAGTTAGAGATTTCTCCTAAGCAACAAAAAGACTATTGTCTATAAAAAAATTAGGATTTTAAATTTTTTAATCTTTTCTCAAAAATATAAAAAATTAGAGAAAGATATAACACAGATAAAATAAAGGATAAGGCAGAACCCTGTCCAATGCTAATGTCAACATTAAAAGAAAAAGAAGAAAAATTGTTTCAAAGATACTTTGTTTTTCTACCTACTAAATAATCTCAGAAAAATATAGAAATTTTGGAATTAAAATATGTTTTGTCTAATATCAAAGAAATTCAGCAATAGTTGAATAAAGAGAAAAATTGTGTAATATCAAATGCTCAAGTGTTTATTATTAGATCCTTGACTCATTCCATATAAATAAGATGAGTAAGAATAACTTCTGTATTTGTAGTAAAGCATTACTTCAGTCTACCCAGCAGACAAAGATAGATGAAATTTTTGGAGATTAATTGAAATTGAAGTCACTCACTAATGACTTTCTCAATGAGCTTGTTAAGTATATTTAATAGGACAATTGGTCTAAATGTCTTGGAAGAGTTATAAGAAGCCTTGTTAGGCTTAGGAATGATAATAACAATAACTTTGAAGTATCTCTACGACAACTTATCAGGTCCTAAAGTTGATGAATTGTTACACTTTATGATATAAGTCTTGAATTCTTCTTTAGAGAATAGCATTTATACTATAATAGATTTGTTTGGAATTTCTTTTAAAAAGTTCAGATTGATTTGATAACTTTGAGCTAAGTTAAAAGAAAAATGAAGAGCTTGTCACTGATCTTCAAGTTCCAAATATGGTTGACCATTATATTGAATAGCTTTGATGGCTAGTAATTTACACTTCTTGACTCAATTCATAAGTTTCCAAAGATTATATCTTTTTGCTGCAATTTCTTAGATATTAATATCAAAAAAAAACATGTTTGGTTTTCTTGATGATATTCCTAAATTTCCTCTAGTTTTCAACATTTCTTGATATTTTATAGTTCTCAAGTTCTCTCTGACACTTCTCATTCCACTATAATTTCAAGTGTTTTGTGATATTGATGACTTTTGAATGCTTGAAGCAAACTTTTTCATATTATCAGCGAATTTTTTAACTATTCATTCAAGAATCTTCTTGCTTGAGATATGCTCCATATTTAGACCCTTGATGGATTCTATGAGCTCAGCCAGAAATTTATTTTCTTCTCTGCTATTTTTGACAATTGTATGTTTTCTAGTTTGGACATACTCTTTAATTATCATAATATTGACAGTGAGCAGTACATAGTCTAATAACAATCTCCAATCTGGGTGGATCATATAATTGTCAGATTTTAATAAGTTTGGTTGAAAGAATGAGATCAATTATTAAGTTTGAATCATTCTAATTATCTAAATACCTAATAAGAACTTGATTAGTAGATCTGGACATGTATAAATTCATAGAGTCAGCAATATTATTAAGTAGATCACAATGAACAGAATGATATGAAAAAGAAAGATCCCAACTACTGTCTTTAATGTTAAAATTCCCTGCTATTGTTTCTACATATAATAACTCTAAGAAAGTCATAATTGTTCAATATATTCCTAGAAAAAGTAAACCAATCAGGATGGTTTGGCATTCCTACTAAATATTATTCTTTCTTACTTAATAAGCTTGAGATAGAATAGATAATTGGCTATAGTAGTTTTTGAATGAAAATTATATCAAACTTCTTTTACACTTCCAAAATAGTGTTAGTAAGCATAATGTTCTCATGAATGTTTTGCACAAAGATTTTAATGTTTTTAATAATCATGCTTGACTACTGCTTACAGCTAAGTAAATTAATTGTTTTCTAGTTTTCCAAAGTTCTTGATATTTCTTAGAGTACTACTTCTTATTGAAACAATGTTTCCAGAAGGAGCACAAATTCAAGTCAGCTTGGTAGTCATCTTTGCAATTTATGCATTTGAATGTATGAAGACATAGTTTACTCTGTTTTGTCTCAAGTCTTAGTGGGTTAGTTTTGAAATTTGCCTTACAGTACCAAGAGAATTGTTGGTGGTTTTCAGTTTTGTGTGGTCTATTGCACTTAACATACATTAACTCTCAAGCTTTGTATAAAAATGTTGTGTATCTCTATTTCCAGCAATTTTTGTACTATGAAACACTTAGGTTCATATTTATACCTTGAATTGTGGTGATAATGCTTCCTATGTTAAAACATTTGTTAATAAGACCTTTGGCTTTACTACTGCTTTGGATATCCCATATGTCCAGCCAAATGATTGCTATATCCAACTTAGATGACACTTTGATAATATAGGGTTTTGAAGCAACTGTGATGTTATTGAATATGTGATTGCTTTTGATAATAGATTTGACTACATTAGAAGAAATAGAAGTGTTAGTATTCTCCAAGAGATATGGAATACTAGTAATCTTCAAGTATGACTTTGACTGGAAAAAATGAGAAATATGAACTTCATCTGAATTAATAAGATTGGTGTTCTTTACATATTTCTTGATTGTTTGCAGATTGAGAGGAGAAGCAACTTTGTTTATTACTATGATAATACCTGTTTGGTTTATACATACAAAGTCTGCTATGATTTCTGATTTTATATTTTTTAAGGCTCTGTGAAGATTAGTAATATAAGCACTGGACACTTTTATGAACTTCAATTTATTTTTATTGTTCATCATAGAAACAATAACTTGCTTTCTAGATAAATCCTTCATCATTATGTTTAATTTTGGCTTGAACTTACCATCACCATTGATAATTTTATAAATGTTTTTGATTTTTTCTGCTTGTAATTTTGGAAAAGTTTCTCTAATTTTTAAAATTTCTCTAGTTATAGAAGACAAAGCTTATACATATAATCTATTAGCATTTTTGTTTTCAGTTGGTTGGTTACTTTTTTTAAAGAACCTAGATATTTTCTTGACTTCTTTGGGGATTTTTACAGGAATTGATGGTGGTAATTTGACAAAGCTTGTAGGCTTATCAGCTTGTTTACTGTTTATAGACTTGGTTTTGCTTTCTTGAATTTTCAGAGTAAATTTAGATGCAACTTTTTGCCTAAAAGTCTTGTTATCTTTGTCAGTGAAAAGTAAGTCCTATCTTAATTTATAAAGTGCAGGAATAAAATTTTATGCTACTTCATCTACATTACTAAGATCTGGAATGTTATTAGCCTTGTTTGGTTCAATACTCTTGTTCTTAACATATTTCATTATATGACATAATAACTCTTTAATACTTTTAGAGTTAGAAGGAAGGTACTCAAGCATACTGTGTAGTAAAATAGAATGGAAGTTACTATTCCAGGAATCTTGTTTAGTTACCTGATTAACATCATATGGCAACTGAATATCAAACACTTCCTATGGAGAACATGTGTTGATACTATTGTTAGTAACACTCTTACCTCATGGTTTAAGTATGTTGTTGAGGGCTGGTACCTTATTTTGAGCATATTGTATACTCTTTTGAGGACCATTGTCAACTGTCTTTCTAACTGAATTGCCTATCTGCTTTTTGTTGGATATATAAAATAGCCAAGAACTATCAACTGGCTCCTAAACAGTATTATTTAGAAGATTATTCAGAGCTTCTATTCTCTCATGATATGGAATTGATAATATATTCAAGTGAGTTGAAGACTCTTAAATTTATTCTGCTAGAAGAAGTAGTTCTTTCTTTGATGATGTTAGAATCAATGTCCATATTCATATTGGATGGTAAACTAGCTATTGGTAGAGGTTGTGAAGTAGTAAATGAAGTGGAGAACAATGTATTTGCTAGTTTTCTTATAGGTGCTACTATACAAAATGATGATAAGAAAGAAAGAAATATTAATGCAGTAGAAAGCTATTTAGATAAGTTTTAAACTCTAATTTTCAAAGCTAGCTATACCAATCTATATACTATAGTAGTTAAGTTTTACTGAGAACTTTATATAACCAAATTATAATTCTTTTAATAGAAAGGCTAAAAGATATAAACCATTCTGTTTAGTTTGATATTGCATGATGAATAGATCAAGCTTAGCAAGTAAATAAAGTATTTTAGTTAACATAATATACTAGTTTGTTTATCACTTTATTTCTTTAACAGTATTATATACTATCTAAATATATTTGATATACCTAACTCTATCATGAATAATGCTTATTTAAGCTTTTCTCTGCCCAAAATATCTATAAAAGTAAGTATTCTTCTTTTAGTCTATATATTACTTTTAGTATCAATCAATCAAATTTATTTTCATATTAGATTACTTTATCACTGATTATATAACTTCTTATAATATCTATAAAACTCTGAACTTGATTTTCAAGGATTTTAAATATGACTGTTATAACATATAGAGGTATAGTATATTTGCTGAAGTTAAGGTTATCCTAGATTTATATTTACAGGTATTGGATAATGTTTCTATACTCTTCCAACATCTTCTAGAATTTTCCTATAGATAGTTTCTTTTTTTGTACATGTTTCCTACTTAATAAACAGCCATTTTTAATCTCATCAGTATTCTTATACCAACTACTTTCTAATACTTCTTTCTAATATTTCTATAGATATAAATGTTACATAATAAGATTAGATATCTAGTAATTGTCTACTAAAATAAATTGAATAAGAACTTGAATAATTGGGATTTTGCATAAAGCAATCAGTAATATATACATTCTAGTTATAAAATAATAGATTGACTGTATTATTAGTAAAGAAATATATTAAAAATAATAACTTATTAAATGTACTTAAAATTCTAACTTATATAACCTTTAAGAAATTCTAAGAAAATAAGATAAAGTTCTTAAAAATGATAGCTACTTTAAATACTATTTTAATGTACTAGAGATCTAATTATCTAAGTATAGAATAATAGTAGTAAAATATAAAATTTAAAAGTCTCAAGTATAAAAAAATAAATAATAAATGTTAGTAAAATTCTGTAGATTTTATTAAAGTTGATAATTTACAAAAGTATAAGAAAAAGAAAAGTCTAAAATAATTTACAAATGTGTATAACCTTGAAGAATATTCCAAAATTTGAATATGTTCAGAGTAGTTATTTATCTTTTTTAATCTTTAGATAGTTTTAATACTATCATTTAAAATATATAAATACTTTGTAGTTTTTTAGCTTAAAAATCTAACTTTCTTTATATTTTACTTTTTATTAATATTTCATTTTCAAATATACAAAAATTAGATTTTTCTGAAATTATAATATTTATTTAATTATTCTAATAATTTCATTTTTTAAATATATTTTTTATCTAATAATATATAAAATATAATATAATTAGTTATATATTAATTTTATAAATGATATATAGTTTTTAAAATAAATTAAATAAGATTTTATATAAATTAACTAATATATATAAAATAAATACTTTGTACTAAGAACTTGATTAAGTTCTCTTATAATTTCTATGAGATTTTCATCTTATAAAACTACTATTGATTGTTATAACTTAAATATTTGAGTAATATAAAAGAACTTAATAAAGTTCTAAGTACAAGTTAGTTTATCTTATATACTACAGACCATAGTTTATATACATACTATATTTAATCTATTCTAAAGCTTATATTTTCTTATTTTTGAACTTAGGGCTAGTATAAGAAGACTGACTTTTCTAAGACTTTTCTCTTTTAGTTATTTTATGTTCCATAATTCTTTTTCATATCTACACTTATTTACTTATTTAATTTTCCATACTCTAAACCTCTTTAAACTATATATTAATATTTCCAATTATCTGAATATATTATTTAACTTTATTTTATATACTTCCTTGCTCTTCCACAACATTCTGTAGTCTTCCAAAGTTTTCTAGTATTACTTACACATCTACTTAACTATTTTTCTATACTTTAAAAGTATCTATTAAGCATTTTATCTTTTTTTTAATTTTAGTTTATCTATTCTAAACTGTTTCTGATTACTTAAGCATCATCATTCCTTGCTTATATAATCATAATTCTGACATATTAGAATAACCCTATTATTATATAAAGTAGTTATCACTTTTAAGAACTTTTATCTTATTCTCTTAAAATTTTTTAGAGATAAGTATATAGTTTAGTAATTTCTTAGACAATAAACTTAGGATTTTCTAGAAATTTGAAATAAACACTACTTGCTCTTTCTCCTAGTTGTTTTGGTGTACTTGGATACTAATATTTTTATTTTTATTTTATTTATTTATTTTGATTTAATATTTCTTTTCTTTTGATTTTTTCTTTTATTGACAATGAAGAGGCACATGACTGTGGTCACATGACATATCACATGATGTGAGGTTATAGGTCTAGACTGGGTAAGAGCAAACTAGAAGAATGACATTAAGAAGCATATTAACAGCATATCTATTTCATAGTATATATATAGTGCATTCATGGATAATGTATAGACTTTAGGGCAAGGTTAAATTAGTGTTAGCATGGACCATCTATAACTTATATAAATAGGATAGCAATTCAGTAGAGACTTCTTATCAAGTTTTCTTGTAATTTCCACATTAATAGCCTATTAAGAGCTTTACTGTGTTGTATGATTATTGGACTTTGTATTTAGTGGTTGCCACAATAGTAGAAATTGATTATCTTTTGGGACTCTGTGTCATGTGGACTCCTATTTCTTTTACTTTATTCTTTATCATTCTTGACCAAGGACAGCATACTCAAAGTCAAGAAGACATATAGCCAGACTCTAGGCTTAAGGGATATACTAATCAGACAGGGGAAGCTTGACTAGTCATTGGTACAGTAGCCCACTCATGTACATTGGTCATATCATCTTTTGTAGATGTGGTAGATAGTATATTCATGTAAAAGGCTTGTATTGCAGGATCACCTTATAACCTGTACATGCAGAGCAGCAGCATAGTCTATTAAGGAGCACTTAGTTTAGAGATTCTCTTCTTAGAGGTATTAGCTAGTATTTATTAGAGCAGTAGTTAGTAGGGCAGTAGATAGGTAATTAGTATACAGTATGAGGTTGAGTAAGAAGAATACTAGCTAGCACTTACAGAGGAATTCTTGAAATATTTTTGAAGAGAGATAGTTTCTGCTGTTAAATGACATGGCAGTAATGAACCAGAGTATGGTGGATTTGAGTCAGTTGAATATAGAGGAGTTGATTAGAGAATATGGAGAAAAAGAAGTGGTTAGATTGATAAACATAATAATAGAAAATGGAAAAAAGATATTAGAGTTGCAGAAAATGTTGGTGATGTTAAAGAAAGAACAAGATAAACAAATAAGAAGACAGGAGAATAGAAAACAGAGGAGAAGAGAGTATGAGGAAGGATAGGATGAGGAGGAGCAAAGAAGAAGAAAAGAAAGAAAAGAAGAGGAAGAAAAGAAAAGAAAAGACAATAAGTGGAGGAGAGTAGAAGAGATGAGATTACAAGAAGAGAGAAGAGTGGAAAAAAAGTGGAAATAGCAAGAGATGTGGGAAAGGAGAAGAGAAGAAAATATGCAGAGAGCAATGGAAGAGAGAAAGTATTTTGTTTATGAAAGTTTTGGGCATGTTGCCTATCATTGTAGAAATATAGGAGAAGAGGAACCAGCATAGGTGTCCTAAAATAAATTTGAAGTTTTGAAGGATAGAGTAATGCAAAGAGGAGAAGGAAGTAGAAGAGAAGTAGAAAAAGATAGAAAAATGATTTTAAGGAAGAAAAGAGTGAAGAGAGAGGTAAAAGTGAGACAGACTAAGATGGAAAAGAAGGAGAAAAAGGAAAAATTGTTGAGAGAAGTGATAGTGAAGATAGAGCTGAAACAAGAGGAGAATGAAGAAGAGATAGTAGTAGAGGTGTTATTAGATAGTGAGGCAACAGAGCTGGTGATAAGTAAAGAGTTTGTGAGAAAGCATAGATTCAGGAGGACAAAACTAGAGAATCTGATATATATGAGAAATGTTGATGGCACACTTAACTATATGGAGCCAATTGTAGATACAGTGGAGGTAGAGATATTTTTCAAATGACATAAGGAGAGGACATTGATAGATGTGATAGGAGGGCAGAAATAGGGAGTTATATTGGGTATGCCATGGCTAGCATGCTACAACCCAGAGATAGATTGGAGAATAGAAGATATATAGATAACAAGATGTTTAGAGGAGTGTAGAAATGGAGAACAGAAAGACAAATGAAGCCAGGATGGCAAAAGAAAAAAGAAAAAGAGAAAAAGAGAGAAGAGTTGAAAAGACCAACAACAGATAAGGAAATAATAATAGCAAGAATAGTGGAAGAGAAAGATGAAGAGAAAGATGAAGAGAAAGATTTAATAGAGTTAAGAACAGTGGAAGAAATGGTTCCAAGATGGTTCCATAAGTATTTGAAGGCATTTGAGAAGAAAGAGTCAGAGAGAATGCTGATAAGAAAGGCCTAGGATCATGCCATAGATCTCAGAGAAGGTTTTGTGCCAAAAAGGGGAAGATATATCCATTGTCAAGAGTAGAAAGGGAGGAGGTCCAGGAGTTTGTGAAAGATTAGTTGAGGAAGAGATACATTAGGCTATTGAAGTCACCACAGATGTTACCAGTATTCTTTGTGCTGAAAAAGGATGAAAAGAAGAAGATGGTGCAAGACTATAGATATCTGAATAGTTGTACAATCAAGAACAATTATCCATTACCACTGATTTTGGATCTGATAGATAGTATTGGGGAAAAAAAGGTGTTCATGAAGATGGATTTGAAGTAGGGGTATAATAATGTAAGGATAAAGAAAGAAGATGAGTGGAAGACAGTGTTCTCAATGCCAGAAGAGTCATTTGAGCCCACAGTAATGTTCTTTGGGTTAACTAACTTACCAGCAATATTTCAGGTGATAATGAATGACTTGTTGTGTCAGAATCAAAGACAGTGAACTTGGTTTTTATTTTATTCTCTCTTATTTTCCTTTTAGTCCTTCTTAATTTTTATTATTATTGGAAGAAGAAGATAAAGTGTGATACCATCATGGGTCACATGACATAGTCATAAAGTCACATGCTCACGTGATGTAGAAAAGGGTATAGAAGGTTTCAGAACAAGATGAAGTTATATAGCATGGCAAAGGCATGTTAGTCTTATGAATGAAGCATGGTCTTTAGGGCAGGCTAGAATTAACTTAGCACAGACCATTGCCAAAAGGTATATAAGGTAGACTAGATTGTAGTAAAAACTCTATCAAGTTCTCTTGTGTAAACCCTATACAAGGTTCTTTCTTTTGATCAATTCTAAGATCTTAATTTTGTAACATGTTGAGAGACTTAGTAGTGGAAGAAAAGGTAGCAGTATTCATTGATAATGTGATAATAATGACAGAGATGGAGAAAGGACATGATGAGATAGTAGATAAAGTATTGAGGAGGTTAGAAGAAGTTGATTTATTTGTAAAACCAGAAAAATGTGTATGGAAGATTAGAAAAGTGGGATTTTTAGGAGTGGTAATTGGGGCAGATGGAGTAAGGATGGAGAAAGAGAAGGTTTAAGGAGTAGTGGATTGGCTTGTGCCAAAGAGTGTAAAAAATGTGCAGAAGTTTTTGGGGTTGGCAAACTATTACAGATGGTTTGTCAAAGATTTTGCAAAGATAATGAGGCCATTATATGAGATGACAAGAAAAGAGACAAAATAGAGTTGGAGAGAAAAGTAACAGAAAGCATTTGAAGAGCTAAAAGAGAGATTTATGATAGAGCCAGTCTTAGTGACACTAGACCTAGATAAAGAGATGAGAGTAGAAGTGGATGTGTCAGATTTTGCCATAGGAAGAGTATTGTCAATAAAGTATGAAGATGAGAAATGGAGGCCAGTTGCCTATATTTCCAAATTATTGAGTGAAGCAGAAAGAAATTATGAAATTCATGACAAGGAGATGTTAGTGATTATTTAATGCTTAGAGATGTGGAGATATTTCTTAGAAGGAGCCAAGGATCAGTTTGAAATATGAACAGATTACAAAAACTTGGAGTACTTCATGAAGGCTTAGAAGTTAAATTGAAGGCAGGCTAGATGGGCCTTATATTTGTCAAGATTTGATTTCACTTTGAAGCATGTGGCTAGCAAGAGTATGGGATAAGTAGATAGTTTTAGTAGAAGAGTAGATTGGGCAGAAGGAGTAAAGAGAGATAATGAAAACCAGGTGATATTAAAAAGAGAGTGGTTAGAAATCAGAACAATGACAAAGGGACAGTGGCTTATTGAGGGAGCAGAGAAAGATATAATAGAAAAAATTAAAAAATTGGAAGCAAGAGACAATGAAGTGATAAAAACAATGGAAGAAATAAAAAAAGCAGGAGTTAAAGTATTGAGAAATGATGAGTAATAGATAAAGAATGATTTAGTGTTGAAGAAAGAGAAGATATATATGCCAAGGGATAAAAAATTGAGATTGGAGATCATTCAGCTTCATTATGATATACCAATAGTAGGATATGGAAGATAGTGGAAAATGGTAGAACTGGTTACTAGGAATTATTAGTGACCAGAATGTTACGATCAATACCTTAAGGAAGTATTATGGAGAAGAGCAAAGAGAATGACGACATGATCAGCTACACCATAGTAGTCTCAAGCAGCACCTCATGTAGTAAGTATTATAACCTTGCTTTATCCTTATAGTCTTCTTATTGTTATCTGACTCATATGCTTCATGTATGATACACAGTTTCCTCATTGTATACCAGTATATATAGCATAGATACTATTCTGTATCCTTACACTTTACCACTTATACAATTTTCTTAACTTCTCTTAAGTCTTTGCCTAAGTGTAACCTGAGCTCTAGCTTAAGGTCATAACATAGAAGTTATAAAGAAAGTGAAGAGATATGCAAAGAGATGTAATCAGTGTCAGAGAATAAAGAATAGAGTAAAGATGCCAGTGGGAAAATTAAGACCTAACAAGGTACCAGAGAGACCATGGCAACATATATCAGTGGATTTTATTATGAAGTTACCAGTGTCTAAAGGCTATAATTCAATTTTGGTAGTATGCAATAGGGTTTCAAAAATGTCACACTTTGTGGTGATGACAGAAAAAGTAACAGTAGAGGGGTTAGCAAGGTTGTTCAGGGATAATGTGTGGAAGTTGCATAGGTTGCTGGGAAGTGTGATTTCAGATAGAGGACCTCAGTTTGTGGCAGGGTTAACAAGAGAGTTGAACAAAATGTTGGGAATAGAAACAAAGTTATCTATGGTTTATTACCTACAAATAGATGGACAAACAGAAAGGACAAATCAGGAGCTGGAACAGTACTTAAAGGTGTATGTTGATCATAGATAGAATAATTGGTTAGAATGGTTAGCAACAGCAGAGTTTGCTTTCAACAACAAAGTACATACAGTGACGAAGTTATCATTATTTAAGGTCAATTATAGGAGAGAAACAAGAATGGGCTTTTACATAAGAAAAAGGGGAAGAATATGAAGACAGGAGAGTTTGTGAAGGAGATGAAGGATAAACTTGAGAAGGCAAAAGCAGCATTAGTAAAGTTACAGGAGGAGATAAAAAAGATAGGCAGAGGAATATAGAGTAGGAGATAAAGTGTTGATTAGTACAAAGGACTTTCCAATGGAGTTGATGAAGAGAATGACAAGGAAGTTAACAGAGAAGTATATTGGACCCTATGTGGTCAAGAGAATAATATTAGAAAACATGGTAGAGTTAGAGTTTCCAGCAGCAATAAAGATATATCTGATGGTGAACATGAGGAGAATAATGAAGTATTGAGAGCAGGTAGAGGGACAAAATAAGATCTCACCTTCTCCAGTAGAGATAGAGGGAAGAAGGAATATGAAGTAGAAAAGATTTTGGATAGAAGAGAAAGAAGGAAAAAACCAAAGTATTTAGTGAGATAAAAGGGTTATATGGCAGAAGAAGATACTTGGGAGAGGTTAAAAAATTTGAAGAATGCAATGGATTTAGTAGAAGAATTTGAGAAGGAGATAAGAGAAGAAGAATTATAATAAATAGAGAAGAGAAAAAGGAAGCAAAAGGCAATAGAGATGGAGTTGAATCCAGAGACAGAAGAGTTTAAGAGGAGTGAATTACTAGGAAAATATACAGCAAGAATTTTGTTTGGATGGGACAATAAAAATTTGAATGCTGTTATAGCAACTACTAGTTATAAAGACTAATAGTATTACTTAAGTAAACTTAGAAAAATAGTATTTTGTAAGGATTACAAGAAAACTCAACAAGAAATCTCCAATGTATTTTTACACTGTTTATATGATATATATATAGTCTATACTAGTGATAAATAGTTCTACCCTAAAGTTTATATATCAGCTATGATTTCATAAGAATAACATGCCATAGATATGTATCTTGATGTCACTTCATTTAGATCTTTTTCTGATATTCTAAGTCTCTAATATAGTTGTTATATGATATGTTATATAATCATGGTCATGTGCCTTTTTAATTGTCTAAAAGATAAAGAGTAAAAGAAAAAGAAAAAAAAAGAAAATCAAAAATCAAATCAAAGCAAATAGATAAAAAGAAGAGAAAATAAAAATAAAAAGATAACTTATGTTATTATTAACACTGGAAGTTGGTGATAATTCTAGTTGATTTTCAAAATAAGGCTTTATAGTGTAAACTACTAGTATATATACTAAATATATTACTTAGGATAGTTATCTAAAATGAAGACTATCATGTTACTCTAATTACTAGTGATTTCTGAATGTTAGGAATAAAAAATAATATTTGAGGTAGAATAGAGATGATTGGTTTATATTAGAAAAGATTGGGAAGTGTGAATAAGGGAGAGATAATTATCTATAGGTTGGGATGAATATGACAGTTTTGTATCTAATCCATTTTTGTTTTTCTTTTAACTTCACTTCTATTATTTATCTATTCTTCTAAGTAACTATCTTATCTTTAATATTATTTGTAGGTAACTAGGTGAAGTCTATACTCTAAGAAAAGTCTAAAAGAACAAAATAAAGTTTTCTAAAGGTAATAGCTGCTCTCAGTATTTAAGAGTTTATTCTAATCAAGCAGAACATTAGGTGGAATATTTAGTAACCTAACTACAGGATAATAGAGCTATATAGTCAGAAACTTCATTGAGTAATCTCAAACTTTGCCAGATAGTAGAAGCTTATTGGTCAGTAGCTAAGAGAGGTAGATTGATGGTTAGAAGAAAATAAATAGAATCTTTTTTATATTACATGATTATGTGACTTGCAACTGTGACATATATTACACATGATATCATACCACACTCTACTACTTAAGTCAATAAAGAAAATTAAAATAAAAACCAAAAAAGAAAATAAAAGAAAAAGAAGATAAGTAAAATTAAGTCTATTGTTTACAACTCTAACATATTGTTAGAACAACTGAGTAGAAAAGCCAAGCACTTCAAATCTTTATGAAATCCTAAGTTTATTATTTAAGAAATACTAAACTATATACTTATCTCTAGAAATTTCTAAGAGAACAGAATGGAGATTTCTAAAGGTGATAACTACTCTACATATTAACAGGTCTATTCTAATGTGTTAGAATTCTGATTACATATGCAAGAAATAATGATACTTAAGTAATTATAAACAGTTTAGAATAAAGAAACTGAAATAGAAAAGAGCCAAAGTGCTTAGCAGATACTTCTGGAGTATAGGAAAGTAGATAATTGGATATGTGGATGAGTGTGAATATGAGAAGGGATCACAGAACATAGATCAGCTAAAAAATGCAGAAGAGAAAAGTCTTAGAAGAGCTAGTTCTCTTATATATATATCTAATCTCAGTATTAGGAGAAATAAATAAAACCAACTTATTTTACTATATTTTGTACTTTCAAATTTTTTATGCTTTAAACTAATTTGATTTTTTATACTTTATACTTCAAACATACTTCTATTATTTGATTCCAACATTAGGAGAAATAAGTTATGTAGTTAGTACTAGTTAAGCAATAAACTTGGAATTTTCTAGAGTTCTAAGGCCCTTCTATCCTTCTGTTCAGTTACTCTGACAACTTTCTTTCTATCTTCTACTATCTCTTTTATTTGCTTTTTCTTCTATTTTTAAATTATGATTATATAATATATCACACTTGATCTGTTTATGAATAAGTTCTCTTAGCTTGATCCATCATTAGGAGTTAGTCTTTATAAAATTTGCCTAGCTATTACCCCTTCTACCATTTCACAAGAATAGAATACTATTATTAATGTGTGAGTAATAGACAAAATAACAGTTATAAACTTGGTTTGTCAGGTCTGAAATCCAACACAAAAAATTTATTCAATATAGTATCAGCAGAATACAAAGTTGGACTTCAGCATACAAAATAATACTCTTTATATACAAGTGAAATAGAAGAAAATTTACTGATTAAAATTTTTCTTCACATATATTCTTTAATCACATCTGCCAGCATATGCTAATCTGGCATTAGTAGTCTAAGTGACCCAGAAGTGATGATGAAGACACATTATTCTTCAATACCATTGTTCTAGACACTAGTATCTGGTATTTCAGACTAGTAGATTCTCTATACTTGTAAAAAGATTATAGTACTATCAAACAATAGAGATTAGAATACAACAAGAGTAGTTGTTAGTCCATGAGCAGTGTAAAATAGCTCTGTGGTGAAGTTTGCACTTTTTCTGGCAAGTGGTCACTCTCTAGCATTAGAATTCCTAACTTACAAAAATCTACTGCATACCATGAGGATTTCTAAATTTCCCCCTTTTAAAATATCAGGCCAGTATGATAAGTCTCTATTCAGTGAAAGTTAGATTGTCTCCTGTTTAGATTCCTGATTTGTACTATTTTTGTGTCATTCTACTGCTTCATTCTCTACTAATAGATATTCAAAACCATTGAGATTAATTTTATCTAAGACAGATTTCAAGATAGTTTGTAACATTATGATATATGTATTCTATCTGTATAGTGAGAGTTTGTTTGTTATGAAAACCCCATGGACTAGTGTTTGGAAGAACGTGATTTATTATTAACTAGACAGTCACACTATCTCTTGGATCTCACTTCATAACTCATTCACTTCATGGCTCATGCTTTGAATTGTGAAGAGTTTTTGTATAGATAGCAAATCTTGTCCCATCACTTTGTAAGGAATACTGGCTAATTGAGCATAGTCCAAAATCATCCTGGTTCATATGCTGTTATTATGTTGATCATACTTTAGGGAGAATAGAGCACTCAAAATTTGTTTTACAGTTTTCAATCTTCTATCAGATTAAGAAATTCAAGATAATGAGAGACATTAAATATTTCTTCAAGGTCAGTGTTTATATTCCACAGCAAGCAAAATCAGTGTGAAAAAATTTTCTAATAAAGGGGTAGCATATCTATATATAAAATATAGCAAAGTTAAAGACTGAGAGGTAGAGTGAGAGGTAGAGTGTGTCAATGAAGGTTAATAAGACTTACTGACCCAAGAGAAAAACTGTGGGGTCTCTATAGTAGTCTATTTGAGAAGAAAAAGAGTACACATATCAGATACAAGATTGTAGAGAAAGTAAAAGAGATAAAAGAGTCTTCTGTATAAGGATGCTGAGAGATGCTATAGAATTACATAAATTGTTCCCTAAGCATAGCCAATAAATATAATAATTAGATGTACTTTTTATTTTATTTTAAAATCAACAATTTATTACATGGGACACAATGGTAAGCTGTCATCACATTTCTTCTCTCTCTTATACTACTATCTTGAATGATAGCACCCATAAGAGACCTAGGGAATAAATTTTCTTTCTCTTCTTCAAATACATATTCATAACAATCTTTCAAGTTACCAACTGTGTTGTCTTCAAATTACACAGGGATGGACATTACAGTAGGATATTCTCCTAACAAGTATGATAAGATGAGAGAAAGAACTTTTTTGCCCAAATTACAGGTTTCTAGGGACTCTTCTATGTTTTTTACCAAATCCTTGGTTGTATACCATAAGAAGATGAAATGCAATAATGCTCTGAATAAAGATGTTGACATGGACAACAATTCTCCTGCACTGTCATATGAAATATCCCAGGAAAATACCATTTGAGTCAGCAAGGTAGCTAATCCTTACAATAACATATTAAACAAGCATGTTTCTGTCGATCACAATACCATGACTCCACAATGTGTTTCTATTGAGTACCCCAGCTCATCTTCTCCTCATAGTGATGATGTAGTCATTAATATTCAACTGCCATATGATTCAAACACCCCCATCAAACTTAATCTTTGGAATGGTAACTTCTATCCAATCTCACTTTACAGCTCTATTGAGTACATAGCTTCAGATTCCAAAAATATCAAGAACTCCCTCAATTTCATGGCCAGATATATCACCAATAAACAAGTCGATCCAGTTAAATCCAACAATTTGAAAGATTTCAAAGGTATTAGAAAAGCAATATGAAATCTCATCTCTTCAGTATATCAAGCCAAATGGGACTCTCTCATAGCTGATAAAACACTAACACTCTTAGGCAAAAAATTTTAGCCAAATTTACTCCTAAGATCCCCCTGCTATCCAACCATAACAATAAAACAGTGAATAAGCCCATCCAAGCTAGTATTGAAAAGATTCCACCCCCAATTCCAGCTAAATCACAGAAAGAGGTCAATCAGATCTCCAAATACTTCAAGAATATTAAACCCACAAATGGACCTCACCAATCTAAGAAATTATATGCGCAAGCATTTAAACAGACCAGTAATATGAATGAAGTTATCAAAATCAAAGATACTTTCCTAGCTCTCAGTGTTCAGAAAATCAATCAAATCCACAAAATTGTCAGCAGTAACACAAATTCCAAACCTCACATTCAAATGACCTCTAAAGAACTATTGAGAAAACAAGTCATTATTCCGATGAGTAGTGATAACATTAGTAAATTCATGAAGAATAGCTCACTTCATGTTGCTAACATTAACCAGTCTTTAAGGACTGTGAAATCTGAGGTTTTAGTCAACTTCATTTGTTTGGACTTGACTAGTGTCATGGTGGTTACAAACAAGATCACAGTTCAATCTGACTTACATGTCATTTAAAACTATGTTAAGAAAGTTGACAATATGGATGTTCTTTGTCTTCCTCAATCCAAGTTATACTTGAAGATCATAGGCCTACCCTATTTCCCTCATAACAACTTTAATGAACATCTTACATTCACTGATGTGGAAAGCATTATCAAACAAAATCAAATTTTTGACAACATTGTTCTCCCCTCAAAATTACAAGTTATCAAGGTATTACCAAAGTCTGACATGTTGATTGTCTGAATTGATATTTGGGATGTTCAGAGCGGGAGTAAGGCTAAAGGTCTTATTAACAGGTGTTTTAATGTAGGGAAGTTTATCACCACCATTTGAGGAGCCAACATGAACTCTGGCATCCCTCAATGCAAAAATTGTTGGTGATGGGAACATGCAACAATGTCCTGTCAAATCCAAGACTCTAAGTACATCAAGTACAACGGTTCTTATAAGACAGAAAACTATTGTCAATTTGGGTGGTGCTGTAAAGCAAATGAGAAAACAAACCATGTTTGCATTCATTCAAGTGCTCCAATTGTCATAGAGATCACCAGGCAGACTCCAACCTGTATTTGTTCTGGAAGCATAGGTTCAATCATGAATAGCACATCAAGAAATATTACAAGATCCATGAAAACAGGTTCAAATTAATCTGTTCAGTTGTGAACAACACTAAACAATGAATTGTGATGTTTTGAAATTTTTCTCTCAAAATGTTTGGAAAAACAAGTTAATCATTGATATAATTCTAGAGACCCAGTTTTCATATGATATCATATTTATTCAAGAACCTCCTTGGTTGACTATTCACTCCATTCCTAGCTCTAATAATTGCAAGAGAGAACTTCTTGTTGGCATCACTCACCACCCCAACTGGCTTACTTTTACTAGAACTCCCACCAATTAGTTTGACTTTCCAAGAGTTCTGACATATATCAATATCTGTGTTTTGTGTTTATGTTTTTTCCTGTAAAATGACATCTTAAATCACAGAGACATCTTTTGTATTTCTTTTTCTAATCAGGGATCTATTTATTTCATGATTAACATTTATTCTGACTCTTCTCAGTCAGCCTTGAAGTATCTAAAGGATACTAAGTCCAACATTCACAATGTTATTATTATGACAGGTAACTTCAATATCAGAGATAGTATTTGGGATTTCAATTTCCCTTTTCACTCTAGTCATAGTGATTCTCTTTTTGATGTTACAGACTCATTTTCCTTAGACATTTCTAAACCTCTCAAAAACTCTCCTACTAGGTTTTCTAATAATAACCATAATGCTAACTCAGTTTTAGATTTAGTATTTCTTTGTTTCTCTTCTCCAGAATTCAACTGCTATTGTATTCACCTGGATTGGAGACTTTTATTAGACTATGCTCTGATTACCATTGATGTATCCATTTGCAAAGAAAGAATATCACATATACAACAATTGCTAGCAAAGGGAAGTGATGAAGAAGAATGATTCATTAAAAACATCATTCAAATCATTAAAAGCTTGAATACATCCTCTATTCAAGATGCCAAAACCTTAGAAGAGGTGGTTCAACTTCTTTCTTCCAAGATCAAAGAATTCTGGTATAAAAATTCTAAACCGGTAAATATCACAAGACACTCTAAGGCATGGTGAAATAAATACTGTCATCTCCTACTTGAAAAATATTATTTTTCTTGAAGTCTTGAAAACTGGCATAACTTCAAAAGCTCGGTCAAGAAATCAAAGTGTTCTTTCTTCAATGACAAAATTGAAGAAATTGCAAACAAGAAAAGTGGCCCATGGAAACTTATGAACTGGGTCAAGAAATGCAAACTCTCTGCAATTGAAGCCATCCAGTATAAAGGCTGTCCATGTATAAAGCTTGAAGACTTATGGAATACTTTACACAACTCCTTCAACTCTACTCAAATGAGAGAAGTTGACCTTCATGTTCTAGATGATATTCCTAGCAAATCTACAAAAAGTTGGGATTTGTTTTCTAAGCAAGAACTAATTAATGCAATTAAGAAGTGCAATAATTCGTCTGCCCTAAGTTCTGACAAATTAACCTAGAGTCACATCAAGTCTATCATAAGAAACAAAGAATGCATCTTCAAATTCCCAAACCTAACAAGTTCACATTCAATTCTCCTAAATTGTATCGACCTATTGTTCTCCTCAACACAATTGGAAAACTCTTTAAAAAAATGATTGGAGAATGCCTTCAATTCCACATGATCTCCAATAATTTCTTTCACTATAGTCAACTAGGAGGTCTTAAACAAAGATCTACCATAGATGCTGGCATCGTTCTTACCCATATCATTCATTCAGAATAGGTCAAAATCTTATCATAAGCACTTTGGCATTTGACATTGCTCAATTTTTCCCTTTCTTAAACTACCAACTTCTTCCCCTCATCCTTGACAAGGTGGGTCTCAATCAAAAAATATCCAATTTCTTCAAGATTTATCTAGTAGAAAGAAAAACCAAGTATTGCTGGAACAATTTTATTTCTCTGTTATTTAATATTAACATTGGCATTGGTCAGGGATCTGCTCTTTTGCCAATCCTTTCTGCTCTTTATCTTTCTCCTGTTTTTCATTTTTTAGAAAAACATCTAAAAATCTTAAAAATTCCCATTTCAATCCTTTCTTTTGTAGATAATAGACTGTTTATTTCTCAAAACAAGTCCATCTCACATTCAAACACAAACCTTTTTTATAGCTATAGTATTATTTTGTCTCTTCTTTTGAAATATGAACTTATTATAGAACATAGAAAAACTGATGTTTTTTACTTCTCTAGATCTCATAGTACATTCAATCCTTCTCTGCTCAACCTATCTTCTATTGGTGGCCCTTCTCTTCTCCTGAAAGAAACTTGGAGATACTTGGGCTTTATTTTCAATTGCAAACTCACTTTTAGAAGTCACATTGATTTCTACTCTAACAAAGCAATTTCTACTATCAAATGTATGAAATTGCTTGACAGTTCAACAAGAAGCATTAATCCACTTCAAAAAAGAAGACTCTATAAATGCTGTGCATTATCCATTGCTCTATATAGGTTTCCATTGTAGTACTACAACAAAGCTCCTACTTACTACTATTTCAACATCTTAAGGAAAATGCAATAAAGAGCCATACTTTGAATTACAGATACTTTCTATACATCATCTACCCTTGGGGTTGAAGCTATTACTAAACTTGTCCCTATTCACCTCTATTTTAAGAAACTATATAGAAGATTTTTATTATGATAGTCTTCTCTTCCATCCAACCACATTACTCACAGTATTCTCAGTTCCTACAGATTGCAAGAACAGAACTGTTATAATGTCAAGATTGCAAGAAATGGACTTAGTTTTTTCTTATTTTCTTATTTTCATTTTCATTTTGATTTATTTTCATTTTTCTATTTTTAGAACTTAGGATTAGGGTTAGTGACAAGATCACACTGTCACACAGCAGGTCACATCAGATGACATGGTCACAAGTCACATAATATATGGAAGGATATAGAACATTCTGGAAGAAGATGATATCATACAATGTGTAATACACATGTTGACCTTAAGGTATATATATGGTCATTTAGGGTAGGCTAGAAATAGCTTGCATAAACCATTAGGTATTTGTATATAAGGTAGACAGTCTTGTATGGAGTTCTCTATCAAGTTCTCTTGTGTTAACCCTAATACAAGGTTCACTTTCTTAACCAACTCTAAGATTTTGAATTTATAACACATAATGTGTCTATTGACTGCCTTACAGCCAAACAGAGAATTTGGTTGAAATTGCCACTTATCAATGTAAATGATAAGCATAATGAAAATTTCCCCTCTTTTTCTTTTTTCAATAGAGAATTTAAACCAGGAAATCATCTTGTTGATATTTTTCCAGATTGTTTTTCTTTTCATTCTCATCTTTCTAATATCAAAAAGCACATAAAACACATAAAAAATTTGGACGAGATCACATTTAGGGCATTATCTGATCCCTTCTCCACCATCATTGTGTCAGATGCTAGTATCAAGAATCAAGTCATAGGTTCAACAATTATTGGAATCCGAGAAGGGACACTTAAGCCCATTTTGTTCTCTTTCTCCAATTTAACCCAAGTGCTTTTTTGTTCACTTAATCACTTGTCTCTTGTGTTACTCATTGAACCACTCTATTGTTTTGAATTTTACTCCTCTTTTATTTATGTTTTCTTTTTCTTTTTCTTTTCTTTTCTGCTTCCTTTCCTATCCTTTTATTTCTCTTTTCATGTTGTGTCTATTTGAATGTACGTAGTTACGAAGTAGCTACCACGGTCTGCCCTCGTGCCCCGTGTAATAAATTGGTGATTTTTAAAAAAAAAAAGCGATGGTAGGCCGTGGCAGAATTAGACGTACTTGACCCGTTGAAGTGGCTCGATAATTACAAAAAACAAAGATCAAAGATCATGCGATTGTGTGAATTTTGGGGGCATATTTGCAGAAAGATGGTTTGCATCTAATCCATCTTCGTTCCCCTCTTAACCCCGC
>Ga0157359_1000084_pt1 | contig 26754 bp, 14 predicted proteins | sample AttcapACBM3_FD_111482 | JGI IMG/M metagenome (GOLD analysis project Ga0157359, IMG submission 111482) | Fungus gardens microbial communities from leaf cutter ant in Botucatu, State of São Paulo, Brazil - Atta capiguara ACBM3 | ecosystem: Host-associated > Fungi > Mycelium > Unclassified ...
CCACATATGTACGGATAGCCCTTATTTGGGGCTTTCCAGTGCAACTTAGTTTGTGAAAATCGGTCCACTGGTTGTGGAAATACAAGCTGAATGAAGTTTGTGACACTAATAATATTACTACTGTTCTATGTCTACTAACCCTAACCTTAGCCCAAGTCTGTCCACATACTTGTCTTATAACAAGTATAAGAATTGTTAGAAGTGGGGGCACACTACCTTCATGTGCAAAATACAAGAATCAAAGTGTATAAAATATAATAGTCCTCATAAAACTGAATACTACCATTATTTCATATGGTACTACAAAGTGAATACAAAAACTAACTCTCCAAAACTGGAAACCAAGCAGGATGAATTATGTTCTCACACTTTCAAGTGCTCAAACTGCAAAGGTAATCACCAAGCTAATTCAAACCTATGCACATTCTGGAAGCACCACTTCAATAGGGAATAGCACTCAAAAAGTATCAGAAGCTTCATGAAAGTAGAAGACAGTTGATTTATTCAGTTGTGAACAGCAATCAAGCATGATTATGAAAGAAATCAAGATCTTCTCTCAAAACATTTGAAAGAACAATTTTGTCATCAACACTATCTTAGAAATACAAATTTCTTTTGATATCATTTTCATTCAAGAGCTGTCATGGTCTTTCATATGTTTTATACCAAGTTCAAAGAACAAGGTGAGAGAAGACCTGGTAAGAGTATCTAACCATCCAAACTGGATTATATTCTCTAGAAATTCCTCAAACATCACTGACTCTCCTAGAGTTATAACTTATATTAATGTCAGACTTTCTTTATTTTGTTTCTCCTTATAAAAAGACATTTTCAATTACAGAAACATTTCTTGTGTTTCCTTTTTCAATTGTAGTTTAGTTTACTTTTTAGTTAATATATATTCAAATTCATCTCAAGTAGCTTTAAAGTATTTTAAGGATACTGAAGTCAATATCGGCAATGTCTTTATTATTATGACAGGGGATTTCAATATTAAAGATAATAGTTGGGACCCAAATCTTCTATATCATTCCATTCATAGTAATATTCTTATAGACATTGTAGACTCTTTGCATTTAGAACTGTCCAGACTTACTAATCAAGTTTCCAGTAGGTACTCAGATAATCAATAGGACTCAAACTTAGTCATTGACCTAATGTTTCTCAGGCCATAATCATTGGAATATGACAATTATTCTATCTATCTAGATTAGAGATTAACTTCCAATCATGCTCTACTTACTATCAACATTGCAATTTTCAAAGAGTATGTTCAAACCAGAAAATATACAATAGTCAAGAATAGCAAAGAAGAAGAAAACTTTGTTGACAAATTAATCAGAGCCACCAAAGGGCTCAATATGGAGAATATTCAAAGTAAAGAAGTTCTTGAACACATCATATAGTCTTTCACCAATGATACCAAAAGAATATGGTATATACATTTGAAATTTGTCTATATTACTAAAAACTCCAAGGCATAGTGAGATAAAAATTGTTGCAGAGATCTGAAGAGCTATAGACAGTCTAAATAGATTGAAGATTGGAAATGACTCAAGGGCACAGTTAAGAAAACTAAATGCAATTTTTTTAACCTTAAAATTCAAGAAATTGCTAATAAGAATTGTGAACTATGAGAATGCAAACTTCTGGCCACCAAAGCTATTCAATATAATGGTCAACCATGTATTGAACTTGATGATTTGCAGCAAACTCTTTACCTGTCTTTTAATGCAGTACAAAATTATCAAATAGACTCAGATTTACTAGAAGAAATTCCTAGTAAAAAAGTTACAAAATGAAGCCTATTCTCAGAAGAGGAGTTCATCAATGCTATTGCAAAATGCAACAATTTGTCAACTCTAGGACTGGACAAATTGTCATAGAGGCATCTTAAGATAATTGTCAAAGATGTTATATATCTCAAAAAACTTATCAGTATTGCTAATGCATACATTGAATTAGGTTACTGGCAAATACATTTCAAAGTTTTGACATCCATTATTATTCCCAAGCCTAACAAGGAGTTATATGATTCCTTTAAGGCTTTTTGACCTATTTTCTTGTTTAATACAACTGGTAAGCTAATTAAGAAGATCATTGGCAAAAGATTGTAATTCCAGTCAATTTCCAATGATTTCATTCACTTATGTCAACTAGGAGGTCTAAAACAGCACTCTACCATGGATGTAGGTGTCATACTTACTCATTTCATCTATATGAGTTAGGTTAAAAATCTCATCACCAGTACTTTGGCTTTTGATATTGCTTAATTTTTCCCTTTATTGAATTATCAACTTCTTTCTTTAATACTGGACAAAGCCAGTTTTGACCCCAAAATCTCATTCTTCTTCCAGGATTACTTAGTAGGTAGAAAAACCAAATATTTCTCTCTTTTCTTTTAATATTGATGTTAGAGTAGGTTAAGGATTTGCTCTTTCTCCCATTCTTTCTACTCTATACCTTTCTCCAATTCTTCATATCTTTGAAAAATGAATAAAGAATCTAAAAATAAATTTCAATCTTTATTTTTTGTAGACAATAGTCTTTTTGTTATTCAGAACAAATCTTTGATAGTTTCAAATTCAAACCTTTTTTGTAGCTATTATAGATCACATGGAGCCTTTGAACCTCCATCTCTGGACTTTACACTACTAGGAGGTTTCATCCTCCAACCTAAGAATGCTTAGTATTACCTCAGGTTTATATTTGACCAGAAGTTGATATTTTGACAATATATTGACTTCTATACCAATAAAGCTATATCAATGATCAAGTGCATGAAAATGCTTGAAAATTCATTGAGAAGTCTTATCTCTAATTAGAAGAGACTCTTATATAGAAGTTATGTATTATCTATTGCCTTATATAGTTTTCAACTTTGATATTACAACAAGATGCTACTATCATATCCTCTTAAAGAACTCAGGAAGATGTAAAGAAGAGTAGCTTTATAGATTTTAGAAGCTTTTCATACTTCTCCTATGCCTGGTATTGAGGCTATTGCTAGTCTCATTTCTATTCACCTCCATCTGCAAAAACTCAAAGAAAGATTTCATCTCAGAGCACACTCTCTGCTATCAAATCACATCATAAAGTTACTCCTAGAAACAAAATATTCAAACAACAAGGAAGCTCATTGACTGTTACTAGACAGGCTTATGCTAAGACAACAATCAAATATTAAAGGCCCAATTATGGATATGAACAATAGGTTCAATGAAATTATTCCTTCTTTTGTTCTATTTAGTAGTGAATTCTCCTCTGGAGATAGGCTTATAGATAAGTTTTCCAACCATTTTCTTTCTATTCTTCAAACAGAAAAAATAAAGAGAGTTTGAAAACTTATTTATGCAATCTTGACAATATTACCCTCTAAGCATTAGTAGATTTACAATCTACAATCATTGTATTGGATGCTAGTATAAAGAATCAGGTCACTACTTTGATAGCTCACATCTATATCTACAACAACCTAGTTATCAAGACAATTTATCATAATATAAATGTCATGACTGCTGAAGCAGAGCTCTTTGCAATAAGATGTGGTATCAATTAAGCTATGTGTCTTCCCAACATCAGTTAAATCATTGTTATCAGTAATTCTATTCATGTTGCTAAGAGAATTTTTGACTCTTCATCACATCCTTACTAATTGCATACATTAGCAATTTCTAGTGAGCTTAGGAAATTTTTTGTCAGGAATCACAACAATTCTATTGAGTTTTGGGGTTATCCAAGTTGTTGCAAATAGGCTCTCCATAATATAGTCAACAAAGAGACAAAGAAGTTCAATCTTATTCTCATCTTCCTATATAGATCTTCATAGGACTTGAGTAGAAAAAATGAATGTGATTGTATTCTCAATAGCTGGAAAATATCTTTCTAAGTGTCAGATGACAAAGGTCAACACTTTCTAGAACTTCTGGATAGTGACTTAAAACCTATTGAACCATTATACTCAAAAGGTGGACCATGGCTTAAGTTCTTTGGACACTCCAACTTGCTTTGTACTAGAGCATCAGGAGTAATAGTCAATTATACTCCTATAGGTGAATATTGACTTAGGTTCTTCCCTTGGGAAGAATTTAATGTCCATGTGGTTTTTACCCTATTAAAACAAAATAACACATTCTTCATAAATATAGAAGATATAACAACTATTAGAATCCAAGAAGGAATATAATAGCCCATTTCACTCTCTTTTTAGAGTTTAACAGTAACATCTTTTCCTTTGGAGAAAGCATTACTTAGTTAAGTTATGCACTGTTTTCTTGTAGTTAGCCTTATTCTTTTTTCTTTCTTTTCTTTCTTTTCTTTTTCTTTTTCTTTTTATACTTCATATTGGATGTATCTTAATGTATATAGTTATGAAGTAGCTACTGTGGTCTGCTCTTGAGCCCCACATAATAAATTGTTAAAAAAAATACATTTGAATTCAAGATTGTCACCATAGAGATAAGGAGTTAGAACATCAAAACTAATCTCATTGAGAAAATTGTAAGTTAAATTGCAAGTTAATGGCCACAATTAGAAAGGGCTATGTACTCAGTTTCAGTTGAAAACAAAGCTACTATTTTTTGTTGGTGGCTCATCCAGAATGTTACTGGAATAATATGAGGATAAAGTAACTAGTCACAGATTCTAAATCTTGTATTTAATCTAGATCAGAATATGTTACAACAAACTTATTGCTAAGTTTATTATAGGCTATTCAATACTTATAAGTATTAAGCAAGTATTTACAGAGATGTAATTCAGCTTGATAATAATTATTTAAGGGATTTTCCATCTGTTAAGCAAGCTTGACTATAACAACATCAGTCAATAGCTATATTAAAAGAACTTAAGGAATTCTTTATTAAGAATTCCTCAAATTCTATTGATTTTTGAGATTGCTCAAGTAACATTAAATGGCTTCTCTACTCTATAGTTGACAAAGAGACAAAGGATTTTGATCTCATACCATTATTCTCATATAGATTATCTTGGGACTTTAAAAGAAAGAGTGAATGTGACAATATCTCAAAAATTTGGAAAATGACATTTCAAATATCTGATGCTAAAGATAAACACTTCCTCAACCTTTTAGATAATGACCTCCACCCTATAGAACCTTTGTATACCAAAAGAGGTTCATAGATCAAGTATTTTGAACACTCTAACTTCTTATGTGCACAAGCTATAAGAACTATAGTTAATCATGCTCCTATAGGAAAATACTGTCTTTATTTCTTTCCAAATAAGGACTTCAGTTGTCCATACAGGAATACCAAATATAGTCAAGATGTCATATCTTTTATGATTACAGGAGATTCAACAATTATTGGAATCTGAGATGAGATACTATTAGTCATTTTGCATCTTTTCTAGAGTTTAACAAGAATATGTTCTCTTTCAGAGAAAGCATTACATAGTAGAATGGCCTTTGCTTATACAATAACAACTACATTTGTTTTCTTATCTTTCTTCTTCTTTGATTTTATTTATTTTTCTTTTTTCTTTTATTTTATATGTCATTTGCTCCTATATAATATAGTTATGAAGTAACTATTACAATTTGCCTATGTACTCTATGTAATATATTGTTGATTTTTTTTAAAAAAGCTTGACTATAGTAAATTCTATATCAGAACATAAGCTAATCATTAGATATATCAAAGATCCAACTAATTGCTAATACTTTTGATAGAAACTGAGGATATACTGCTTATCATTAGGTTTAAATATATAGCCCAATGGCAGTGAAGTACTTGTTGGGTTAGTTACTATGTTAAAGTATACTAGAACTTTGTTCAAGTACTTAGATTAGTCTACAAAGACCTTTCAATTCTTGTGATTGTGACTTATATATATTCCAAGAAACTCTTTGATTTCTCTAAGGTTATGAATTTTCACTTCAACTCTAAAAGAAGTAGAGAATCTTTCAAATTCATAAAGCAGATATCTGTTGTGGCAACCACTAGACACAAAGTCCAATAATCACACAAGTAGCAAAGCTCTCAGTAGGCTATTGATGTGAGGATCACAAGAGAACTCAACAAGGAGTCCCTGCTGTATTGCTATTCTATATATACTATTACATGTGGTCCATGCTATGACTACACTTCTACTGTGCATCCTACCCTAAAGTCCATGCATCATCCATGAGTGCACCATGTGTACACCATGTGGTAGCCATGTGGTTAATATACTTCTTGATGTCATTTATCTAGACTCTTCCAGCCCACTCTAGTCTACTCTAGGCCTATGACCTCATCATGTGACAAGTCATGTGATTGCAGTCACATGCCTCTTCATTGTCAATAAAAGAAAAAGAAATTCAAAAGAAAAGAAATATAAAATCAAGAAAAATAGATAAAAGAAAAAGAAAAAGAATAGTTCTCACATGTATCATAACAATATCATCAACATAGATAATTGCTATAACAAGTTCTCTGGTCTTTTTATTTATAAAGTAGTGTATATTAGCATTGGATTTATATTGTTTAAATTCTAGAGTTAATATTGACTTAATCATAGTCTGCCATGAAGATAAACCAGCTTGCTTAAGACTATACAATGCTTTACAGAGTCACTAGACTTTTTTTTCTTTACCAGATAGCTTAAAATCTTTAGGCTGCTCCATGTATATTTTATTATTCAGGTTGCCATACAAGTAAGCAGTTTTTATATCAATATTATGAATATTCCAATTTTTAAGAACAGCAATAGCCAAAAATAGGTATGTGTTAGATACAGTTCACACTTTGTTATCCAAGATGTCTTTCTGGATCTCAGATATCAAGAATCAATAGAGAATGTGTTATCCAAGAATGCAGAAGTCAGAGTAGAACAACCTTTAGCTTCAGTATATGTGCTACACTTCTACAAGTTGCACTTGGTCATATATTTCAGATTAAGACTAGAGTCTTTAGGGGGTGGACAACCACTGGAAGGTGGTGAGATGTGTTGTTGCTAATACTGGAAGAGCAGTGCCAGTTTTAGTTGATTTTCAGGATAAGAGTATCTAGTTGTCTTAAATGCTAGTACTTTATAACTAAGACTATATCTAGGAATCAGTAAAGATAAGTATCTACTCTATATACCTTAAAGTTCTTGGAATAGTGTTCAGAGTTCTATAGAGAGCAGAGAAAGACTATATGCTTGATTATGGAATAATTAACTATGAATGAAGTTAGATTAATCCACACTGGAAGAGTAGTACAAACTAGAAGAGAGATATCTATTTCCATAAATGTTTTAAGTAGAGTGGATGTTCGTGAGCATTATCTGTGATGGAATTAGATGGAGTCAGATGGATTTTGGTGGTATATGACAGTATGTTATCTCATAGTAAATAACTAAAGAGAATAATTTATCAAATTTAATTTCTTCAACCTATTATATATTATCTAAGTATATTTAATACATCTTACTTTATCATAAATAATGCTTACCTAAGCTCCACTCTGTCCAAAATATCTGTGAAAGTAAATATTCTTCTTTTAGTCTACATACTACTTCTAGTATAAATCAACCTAGTTTTATTCTATATTAGATCACTCTATTACTAATTATATAGCTCTTTATGATCTCTATGAAATTCCAGATGAGTAAATACTTTGTAATTCCTTAGCTTGAAAATCAACTAGTATAGTACACTGTTCTGAGTACTTATGTTGAAAATGGTAGACTCTATTTGTTTTCATTTTCATTTCTCATTTTAATTTTCCATTTATTTGGACTTAGGATTAGGATTTAGTTTATGTCACACATGACTATCACAAAATATTACAAGTTATAGTCACACAATCATGTATTACAAAGAATATCATAAAAGATTCCAGAATGATAATGTCATTACTATATATCTTCTTAGAGTAGGCTAGGTTAGTGTAGTATAGACTATTAGCCAAGTATATATAAGGTAGACACTCTGTAACTGGAACTCCATCAAGTTCTCTTATGTAAACTCTATACAAGGTTTCTCTTCTGATTTATTACTAAGGCTTAAGTCATAATAATACTTGAAAGTTTGACTTCCACAATAGTTTGCTTCTTATTACAACTTCCTTCTAAAATATGACCATTGTGATATGTAGAGGCACAGTATATTTGCTAAAGCCAAGGTTATCCTAGAGTTACATCTATATATGTTGGATAATATTCCCATACTATTTAAATATCTTCTAGAAAATTTTCAATGAATAGTTTCTTCTTCCAGACATATTCTGTATCTAATACAATCTAAGAAAATTTTTTTGCAACAAGTTGAGATCTGTAACAACTATTAGACTTGATGTTGAATATTCAGTAATTCTTGATCACTTTATGTCTCTTAGAAAGATCTATAACTTCATAGACATTTCTATCTTTGAGCGATTTCTGTTACAACTCTAAGCTTGGCTCAGGTTGTAACTTGAGCAAAGACTTGAGAAAGAATAAGAGAAATAATCAATTGATAAAGCATAAAGATATAGGACTGTATCTACTACTATATATATCTATAGACTATGAGAAAAGCATGATATATCCATAAGTAATATAATAAGGAGAAAATGAGAGAAAAATAATGAAGTTTCTACTACTATATGAAGTACTGACTGATATAATATAAGGGATAAATGAAGTATAGTAAATCACAGTTAATATGGACCAAGAATAGAACAAACTCTAACACATGCCTAAGTCATGTTGAACACAAGGCAAATATTTGTAGAACATAAATATCAAGATTGCAAAAAGTAGACTTAGTTTATTTTATTTTATTTTTTCATTTTTATTTTCTCTTGATCTATTTCCCATTATTTTTCTATTTTTAGAACTCTGAGGTTAGGGTTAAAAGTGATCAGTCATGCTATTACATCTGTTACATCTGATAGTATGATTCCAACATTGATTATAGGATTTAAGAGAAAGAAGTAGAAGATTCTAGAACAAAGTGATGTCATACAACATGGACACCATATATTGACCTCATGCTTTACACATGGTCATTTAGGGTAGGGTGCACAGTACTTAGCATGGACCATCTGTAGAAGTATATAAGGTAGACTATTTTGTAAAAGAGCTCTCTGTTGAGTTCTCTTGTGTTACTCTAATACAAGAGTTGTTCTTTTATCCCACTCAAAGGATTTAAGATCACAACAATGAAGTAGTAATATAATAATACTTCTATTTTAATGTTTATGTTTCTATAAACTTGTTTAATCTAAAAATGCTAAGTTCCCAACTATATATGATGTCACTAACTTCTTGGTAGGTCTGATAACATTATTCCTCATAAATTTAATGTTATAAAGAATGGTTCATATAACAATCCTTCTAAATATATTTTAATTGGAAATTCTCAACTTATGTCTGAATTATACTTTTGTTTTATGAACTCAGCCACAATTTCTTTTCAGTATTAAATGTTCTTTTCTCTATCTGGTTAAATAGATTTATAGTAAGCTGGAGAAAAAAATGGTATGGTTTTTATTGGAAATTATAGTATCTTTAATGTTTTTTCTAGATTGTTGATTTCTTTTTTTAATAGAATTGGTTTTGGTATTGGTGATCTGCTTGATTCTGATGATATGGCATATATTTTATAAAAAAGTACTCCCTTATCTTGAATAATGTCTTTTTTTTGTTTTTGTTTTTCTTAAGATATTTCTAGAGATATTTAATATGTTTCTTGGTAGGCTTTTTATAATATTTTGATATGTTTATCCACTACTTCTATTTTTTCTTCTTTGCATTGATCCAATTCATTAGCAAGTAGGACTTAAATATAGTGAGCTTGTCATTCTATACTATAAATATTTCTGCCAATTTGTATTTTATAAGTTTCTCCTATTTGTAGTAGAATGGTTTCAATATTTGCCAACTGACTGTTTGCTACATCAGCTAGCTTGATGATAGTTTGAATCTGGAGTTGAATATCTGCTATAGTTTCTAATTCTTGAATTATCCTATGGTATTTCTTCATCTAGTCTTTCTTTTTTTTGTTAAGAGTTATGATGAGGTTCATGTTATTGACAGTGCAAGAAATGTAGGGGTTAGGAAAAGAAGAAGCTATTGCAAATTGGTAAGACATGATTTAAATTTCTCAGTTACTTGTAATGTTTTAAGATATTGATTTGAAGTTTTATCTCTTTTTTCATAAATTTTGTTTTGAAAGCTTTGTTTATATTATTGATATAATCTATACCTCATGTTCTACATGTGTTCACCTTATGTTAGACATATGTTGGGGTTCATTTCACTTTTGACTTACATTTAACTATGCCTTGTGTTATCCTTATGCAGTATCAGTCAGTGCCTCATGTAGTAGTGGAGACATTCTCATTTTTCCCTTATTGTTTCCTCAAAAACATATTACTTATTCCTCATAGTCATTAGGTATATATAGTAGTAGATACAGTCCTGTATCTTTATACTTTACCAATTGATCATTCTTTCTACTCTTACTCAAACCTTTGCCTAAGTTACAACTTGAACTAAGCTTAGGATCATAACAGTCTAATAAATTTAAATCATTTCTTTAGTATATGATAACCCCATTTCTGCTATCTATTGGTTATGTTCATTTCCATATTCCTTCTAATAAACTAAGAATTGCATGTTGCATCCTTGTTTTCTGTGATGTTGTACTTCTTCAACTTTATATTCTTCTTTCTCATTAATAATGTCTGGTAGTAGCACTGGTTCCATGTATTGTCCTTTGAATTGGGGTTCTCTGCATTATATCAGCAGGTTTTTATTGAACATATTGTTTATTACTCATCCTTCTGGTAATTTTAGCTGAAATGCTCCTTATCCAATATCCTTTATGATTTCAAAAGGTTCATATTTTTTTGGTTCAGCTTTTTTAAAGGTCATTTCAAGGTTGTTTCAACTGAATATTCTTTGCTTCTAACTATATATTGTCTTCTTGTTTCAATCCTTAAGAGTTTTGTTTTTTCTTGTTAAACTGTTTCTTCATAGTTTTTTTTGCCTTTTTCATTGATAATTTTGCCAATTTCCAACTTCTCTGTAGTTCTTTAAGAAAAGTCTCCAGTTTTAGTAATTTTGTTTCTATTGTTAGGTCTTTCTATCTTCCAAAGTCAAGTTTAAATGGCATATATTCTGTAGCTAAGTGTTTCTTGTCATTATACTGGAATTCCACTGCTGATATCCATTCTGTCCAATTGCCTTGTTGATAATTAGCATAATGCTACAAGAATGCTTTGACTTCTTGGTTGATTCTTTTTATTTGACTATCTGTTTGAGAGCAGTATACCATTGATAGTATTTTTTTGTTCCTAGTATCTTGCTTAAATCTTCTATGAACTGTGAGATAAATTGGGGTCTTCTATTACTGTTATATTCCAACTTACAAATAAACACTTCCTCCTTCATCTGTATTCCTCAACCTCTTCCAACATAAATCATCTCTCTTTATTTCCTCTTGGATATCCTTACTGATCCTCTGCCAAATTCTATTCCCAACACCTAAGAATTACTAGTAAACTAGGGTAACTAACTTAACAGTCTCTATTTCAGATAACTATCCTAGGTAGTATACCTAGTATATAAACCAGTAGTTTATATTATATTAGCTTATTCTGAAAATTGACTAAAACTAACACTTTCTTCTAGTGTTGGTGATGACACATTTTACCACCCTCCAGTGGTTCTAATCTACTAAGTTCCCCAAGTCTACTTCTAAAATATATGACCAGTATAGCTAGTAGAGGCACAGTATATAAGCTAGAGCCAAAGGTCATTTTAACCCATCTTCCATGTTCTTGGATAACATACTAACTAATATATTTGGACTTCTGAAATGCCCTACCAGATCTCAGATAATAAGGTGTAAACTGTATCTAATAATCACTAAGAATCTTTTTTTTAGTACTTTATAAATTTTCCATATGTCATCTCTATAGATTTTGACTATTTCTTCTGATAATACTGCTATTATTGTCATCTTGAGTCTAATCATCTTTGTAAATTGATCCACTATAACTACTTTTGATGTCCTACATCTGCTAGTTTATGATTTTTCTATAAAATTTGTTCTTAAATTTTCCAGTTATTTTGAATGTAGATATTTCCTTTTATGTATACCACTTTATTGTCTTTCCATGCTTGTCTATCCTCTTTTTTTTACACTTTTTATTCTTTAGTGTTGTTCTTTTGGATTTCTTTTAATAGTGTAGTTCTTCTACTATCCAGTTTTCTCTGAACATTGCTATCTTGGCTGATATGCTTATTTTCCTTTTTCATAGTTTATCTTTGAGCATCTTGATATCTTTTTTATCTTCTTTAGTGTTTACTAGATCTTTCCTTGACAAAATATCTGCTCTTATATTAATTTTCTCTGGAATATATTGTAAAATGAAATCATGATTTTACAACTTGAAGTGCTATTTTGCTTGTTGTCTATTGAGTTTGTATAATTCTCTGAAAGACTTGAGATTTTCATAATTGGTCCAGAATTTGAACTTTTCTATGGCATTCAACAGATAGTGTTTCTATTTTGTTAGCACTTTCACTATAGTTAATAGTTTTTTGTTGTATATTTCATAGTTTCTTTCAGCTGCTTATATTATCCTTGATAAGAATACAATTGGTTTCTATTTTTCTTCTTGTTCCTGATGCATTAGTCTCTACTCTGAATTTTCCTTCTCTTCTGGGTAGAGTAAGTACCAGTTGACTTATAATCTTTTCTTTTAGTTCTTTAAATATCTTCTAATGATCTTCTTTCCATTTTTAGTCTTTCTTGCTCTTGAGTTCATTAAGAGGTTTTGCTGTATGACTGATATTCTTGATAAAGTGTCTATAGAAATTTACAAACCTTAAGAAGCTCTCTACTTCTTTTATCTTGGTAGATGTCTTATATTCCTTGACAGCCTTGACTTTGTTATTTTCTATTTGTACTTCTCCTCTTTCAACTACTACTCCTAGGATTAGTATTTTTTGATATTAAAATTGTACTTTGACCATTTGAAATAGAGATTATGTTTTTTGCCACTTTCAAGAATTATATGATCCTTTCTTCTAATTCCTTCTTAATCTTGGCAAGTATTACAAAGTAATTTATATAATTTGCTATTACTCCTTCATATAAGAGTTCTTAGAATATACTATTTATCATCCATTAAAATGTTCCTGGTGAATTACATGGTCTAAAATACATCAGTTTTGGCTTGAATAGTCTCTTGTTTGTTAGAATCACTGCTTTTCATTCATCACCTTCTTTGATCCATATATTATTGTATCCTCAGATAAGTCATGAACATTATATACTTTTCTTATGGTTTATAGGTATATATAATAAAGCCTCCACTACTATATGTGCTGTAGTAACTACTAACTAAAATAATCAATAGTATACTTAAGTAGTCTTATATTGCAAGAGTCTTGTAGAGATCACAAGAAAACTTAATAAAATTTCACAAACTTCATTCAGCTTGTATCTCCATAACAAGTGGACTGATTTTCACAAACTAAGTTGCACTGGAAAGCTCCAAATGATGGCTATCCACATATATGTGGGATATACAAAAGTGACAACAGATTACTGAGATATCAGACCATCAGTAACTACAAGTTTCATTGGCTATCATCTCAGGAACAACTAAACAAATCCCAATAATCAAAGTTGCATTGGAAAGCACTCATCAAATAGTTTCTAATGATATAATACGGAGATCAGTATTTATAGAGATACAAGTATATCAATATAGTAACATAATTAGTTACCTTCTAAAATTAGCCTGACATCTGCTATGACAGATAAAAGCCCTACTAGGTATAAGTTTTGATCATATGATGAAAATAGCTTACATACAGACTATCACTATTTTGTATAAATATTTCTGTATTTGAGGATTAGACCTTAGACTTAACAATATCATTTATCATCAGTTTTTATCAATAATCATCAATCATTATCCCTTATTATCTGTATTGGCCTTAATTATTATTATCATTATTATTAAACTTCTGAATCACTTTTAAACCTCTGAAAGTGTATCTAAGGTTTAGATATCACAAATAAGTAAGTAGTTCATTTTGTGATACAAAGAGTTTCCAATGTATTCCTACACTATATATACTACTATTACAAGTCCTATCCTAAGCTACATATGTTGTCCATAAGTCTATTACACTGTTACTACAAGGTAAATATACTGCAACTATATCTTTAATGTTATTGTTCTAGTTATTTCTACTGTACTCTAGACCTATGACATCACATCATGTGACTGCAGTCATGTACTTCTTCATTATCCAAGAAATAAAAGAAAAATAAAAGAAAAATAAAATCAAAATAAAATATAAGAGTTCAAGTGTACTATGATAGTACTCCCCCTTTAAGGTTCTGTCTCTCTTTCTCTTTCTCTTTCCATCTCACCCAACTTCTTTCTAACTTCTTCAAATACTTGTCTTTAAACTTTCTATTATCTTATTCAAACAAAATATTTGTTGTATACTTTTCCAGTAACTTACTTCTCTTAAATACCTTTGCTTTCAGATTCAACACTTTTTTCTTCCCCTTTTCTTTTCTCATCTGTATCTTTCTTCTCTAATCTTCTTTTCAAATTCTTCTACTAAGTCCATTACATTACCCAAGTTTTCTAACCCTTCCCAAGTATCTTCTTTTGCTATATACACCTCTTACCTAACTAAATACTCTGGTTTTTCCCTCACATCTCTTCTATTCAACATTTTCTCTACTTTATACTCTTTCTCTCTGTCTATCTCTACTGAATGAGATGAGATCTTTTTCTGTCCCTCTACTTGCTCCTAATACATTACTATCCTACTCACATTTACTACCAGATGAATTTTCATTGATGCCAGCAACTCCAACTCTACTGTATTTTCTAATATAATTTTCTTTATAAGGCCCTACAAACTTTTCTGTTAACTTTTTCATCTCTTTATTCCTTATCTACTATATCAAATCTTTCATACTCAACACTCTATTTCCTTCTTTGTACTCTACTGCTTTCTGCCTATTTCTATTTGCATATTTTTTCATTTCCTCCTGCAATTTTTTCAATGCTGCTTTTACCTTCTCATACATCTCCTTTATTTCCTTTACAAATTCCTCTGCTTTTGCATGCTTCCTCTTTTTTTTTGAATTTCAAAGCCCATTCTTAGTTTTTTTCTATAGTTAACCAGTGATAACTTTGTTGTTGTATATACCCTATTGTTAAAGGCAAACTCTACAGTTGTTAACTATTCTAACCAATTGTTTTGTTTATGATTGATGTATATTTTTAAGTATTGTTCCAGCTCTTAATTCATTCTCTCTATCTGTCCATCTGTCTGTGGATGAAAAGCTGTTAATAATTTTGTTTCCATCTCTAATATTTTGTTCAATTCTTTCATCAATCCTACTGTAAACTAAAGATCTTTATTCAAAATCACACTTTTCAGCAACCTATACAAATTTCATACATTATCTCTAAACAACCTTACTAATCTTTCCACTATATATTTTTCTATTGTTGCTATAAAATGTGACATTTTCAAAAACCTATTTGTTATAATTCAATGATCTTAGAGTTGATCAGAGAAGAAAACCTTATATTAGAGTTAACACATGAGAACTGAATGAAGTTCTTGGTACAATGTATTTACCTTTATATATACTAACTACTGATGGTCTGTACTCTACTTCTTTAGCCTATTCTAAATGACCATATATTAGCTGTAAGATCAACATATATTATGTATGTTGTATGATATTATTATTCTTGTATCTTCTACTATGTTTCTTATAACTATATGATTATGTGACCATGTTATGTGACTTGTGACAGTGATGTCACACTAAACCCTAACCCCAGTTCCAAGAATAGAAAATAAAGCAAAAGGAAAATTAAAATAGAAAAGATATTAAAAAAATTTGTGTTCAAGCTTTGCAATTCTAACACTATTATATACTACCAAAATTGAATCATAGCCCCTAGATACCAGTAACTCCAAAAATATTTTGACCCATTGTTCTTTTGAACACATTGAAAAAGCTTATTGAAAAAGTCATTAGTAAAAGACTTCAGTTCTAGTTAATCTCAAACAACTTTGTTTATTCTAATCAACTAGGTAGACTTAAACAATATTAGACCATGGATGTGGGTTTTTTCCTTACTTATCTCATTCATTTGAAAGAAGTCAAGAATTTTCAAATAAGCACTCTAGCCTTGGTGACATCACCTAGTTTTTTTCTTCTCTCAATTATCAACTGCTTTCTCTAATCCTTGATAAAGCTAGGTTTGATTCTAAAGTTTCTGTTTTCTTTTCTAATTATATAATTGGTAGAAAAACTCAGTATATGTGAAACAACCTTATATTTCTTCAATTTTCAAGAAAAGATCAAAAAATCTCAATATTCCAGTATTATTTATTTTTTTTGTAAATAATGGTCTTCTCATCTTACAAGAAAAATCTTTTGAAAAAACAAACATCTTTCTTTTTTGTAATTATATCATCATTTTGTTTTTACTCAATCAGTTTGAACTCATCACTAAACAAGATTTTTCACTTTTCTAAATCTTATAGAACTTTCAATTTCCCTCCTCTTGACCTTGGTCTTTTTGAAGGACCTATTCTTTGCCCTAAAGACACCTGGAGATACTTAGGATTCATCTTCAACAAGAAATTGTCTTTTCAACAACACATCAACTTCTGCTCAAATAAAATATTGTCAATAGTCAAATGCATAAAAATGCTGGGTAACTCTGTAAAAGACTTACTCCCCCATCAAAAACATTTATTATATAAGATGTACATTCTTTCTATTGTACTTTATGAGTTTCAGTTATGGTACTTCAACAAAGCTCCTCTTTTATATCTTCTCAAGAAACTTAGGAAAATGCAACAAAGAGCTGTTTTGTAGATCTTAGATACTTTTACACTTTGCCTACCTTGAGAATTAAAGCTATTACTGGTTTGATTTTCATTTATTTACATCTTTATAAACTCAGCAGTAGACATCAACTCAGAACCTCTGCTTTACTATTAAATCACATTATCAAATCCCTTTTTGAAAGTAGAAATGCCAATGAGTCTCATCCTCATTATCTCTCCTTGGAAAACATGACCTTTAAACAACTTCTCAAATCAAGAGTTCTATTACAGACACCAACAATCATCTTAATGGTATTTTTCCTTCATTCAATTCTCTTAATAGCAAAATTTCTCTTGGCTTCAGATTAATTGATATTTTCTCTAGTTGTTTTTCTTTTTATCAAGTAAACTACAAAGACAAGAAAGGTAAGACTGCTCATCTCCATAAACTCAATGATATCTTTGCAAATGTTTCTTTGTGTCCTAATTTTGTCATTGTTGTTTCTAATGCTAGTATTAAAAACAACATCACCATGTCTATTTTATATATCCATTTGCAGTCCAACAATATCAAGAAGGCAATTCATCATGCTATTAATGTTACCATAACTGGGACTAAGTTATTTACTATCTGATGTGAGGTTAATCAAGCCATTCAAATTCTGAATACTACCTATATTATCATCATTACTAATGCTGTTCACTTAGCATAATATATTTTTGATTTTTCAGTTCATCCTTATCAACTGCAATCAATTACCATTGCAAAGGATCTCAGAATATTCTTTAATAAGTATTTGATATCTTTTATCAAATTCTGCAATTGTCCAAGTGACTTAAAATGATTTTATCATGCATTAGTCAACAAAGATATGAAAAAATTCAACCTTGCTCCAAATTATCCTTGCAAATTGTTGTAGCACTTCAATAAGAAAGAAAAGTGCAAGATTATCATTAAAAACTAGCAGATAAAATTCCAAGCATCAGACTTCAAGAGACATTAATTTTTTGAACTTCTTAATAATAAACTTCATAATATTGTACTCTCATATACTAAAGAGAGCCTGTGGATCAAACAATTCAGTCATTTGAATTCATTATATACAAGAGCCACATGAACTATTACAAATCATACTCTTATAGAAGAGTATTGTCTAAGAATTTTCCCTGGAGAAAGCTTTAGATGTCTGTGCAGAACATATCTAATCAAAACAAGATATCATATCCTTTATAAGTACAAGAGTGTTATGGTACACTTGGACACTAACATTTTTCTTTTTCTTTTATCTATTTTTCTTGATTTTCTTTTTCTTTTTCTTTTTATTGACAATGAAGAAACACATAACTGCAATCACATGACATATCACATGATGTGATGTCATAGGCCTAGAGTGGACTAGAGCAGACTATATGGATGATATCAAGAAGCATGTTAACAGCATGTCTATCTCATAGTATATATATAGTGTATTCATAAACAACACATAAACTTTAGAATAGGGTAGATATTGAATAGCATGGACCACATATAAATTATATAAATAGGATAGCAATACAGTGAGGACTTCTTGTCAAGTTCTCTTATGATCCCCATATCAATAGCCTATTGAGAGCTTTGCTGCTTTGTGTGATTATTGGACTTTGTATCCAGTAGTTGCCACAATAAAGAGGTTCAAAAAATATTGGAATCCATTAAGAGATACACTGAGCCAGTTAGTGGCCTTCCTTGAATTCAATCCAGATACCTTTTCTTTCTATGAAGGCATTACTTAGTGTAGCAGTTCATTTTGCTCACATTTTATATAGTTATCTTTCTCTTTTATTCTCTTTCTATTACACCCCATGTAATAAATTGTTAATTTTAATATGTATATACCAGTAATTTTGTAATAAAGTCCACTAATATATGCTGCCATGGTTTTCCTGGTACTATATTCAGTCTTAATTTTTCTGCTAGCATCTCTGTCCTATTCTTTATTCTCTGACACTAATCATATTCTTCCACATATCACTTTACCTTTTTTGTAACTCCTAGCCACCAATAATTTCTAGTGACTAATTCTACTGTCTTCTACTATCCTCCATGTCCTGCTATTGATGTATTATGATGTAGCTGAATAATGTTTAACCTCAAACTCTCATCCTTTGGAATATACATCTTTCTCTCCTTCAATACTAACTCATCCTCAATTTGCCACTCATCATTTCTCAATACTTTAACTCTAGCCTTTGTAATTTCTTCTACTACTTTTATTACTTTATCATCTTTTGCTTCTGATTTTTTAATCTTTTCTATAATTTCTTTCTCAGCTCTCTTAATCAACAACTGTTCTTTCTCCACTGCTCTAATCTCCAACCATTTCTTCTTCAACATCACTTGATTTTCATTATCTCTTTCTATTCCTTGTGCCCAATCTACCCTTCTACTCAAGCTGTCTGCTTGTCCCATACTTTCACTAGCTATATGCTTCAAAGTGAAATCAAATCTTAACAAGTACAATGCTTATCTAGCCTGCCTTTGATTTAACTTCTGAGCCTTCATGAAGTACTCCAAGTTTTTGTGATCTGTTAAAATTTTGAACTGATCCTTCTAAAAAATATCTCTATACTTCTAGACATTTAATAATCACCAACATTTTTTTATTGTAATTTCTGTAATTTCTTTTAGCTTCATTCAATGACTTGGAAATAGGCTATTAGCCTTTACTTCTTATCCTCATACTTCATTGGCAATACTCTATCTATAGCAAAATCTGATGCATCTGCTTTTATTCTTATCTCTTTATCTAAGTTTAGTGTAACCAAAACTAGTTCTGTTGTAAATCTCTCTTTTAACTCCTTAAATGCTTTCTGCTGCCTTTCTCCCCAATTCCACTTTATATCTTTTCTCTACATCTTTTATGCTTCTTGGCACTGGCCAATTCACCACTCTCTAAACTTTTTCCTTCTTTATTTTGACTCCATCTAGTCCTATTACAACTCCTAAAAACCCAACTTTTCTAACCTTCTACACATATTTTTCTATTTTTACAAATAAATTATTTTTTGCTATCCTCCTCAATACTTCTTTCCTCTGTCTTCATTCCCACCATCACATCATTAATAAATACTGCTACATCTCCTATCTCTATCATATTTCTAAGCAAGTCATTCATCATTGTCTGAAAAGTTACTGGTGAGTTTGTTAATTATTATACCCCCATCTAAGATCTATCTTTGTAAACACCTTCTTTTTTTCTATATTATTTATTAGATCTGAGATTAGTGGCAATAGATAATTGTTTTTAATTGTCCAACTGTTCAGATATTGATAGTCTTACACTATTCTCTTCTTCCTATTCTCCTTTGACACAAAGAATACTGGTGATGTTTGTAGTGATTTTGATAGTCAAATATACTCCTCCCTCAACTAATTCTTTACAAACTCTTGAACCTCCTCTCTCTCTATTCTTGACAATAGATATATCTTTCCCTTTTTTGGAACAAAACCTTCTCTGAAATCTATAATATGATTTCAAGCATTCTCTCTGACTTCTTCTTCTCAAACATCTTTAAATACTTATAGAACCTTCTAGGAACCATCTCTTCTACTGTTCTAAACTCTATCAAATTTTCCTCTTCTTTCTATTTCTCTTCTATTATTCTTTTTATCTTCATTTCTTCTTTAACTGTTAGTTTCTTAAGCTCTTTTTTTTTTTCTATCTCTGTTTTTGCTATCCTAGCTTTGTCTGCTTTGTCTTCCACTATTTCCCACATTCACCTGGATATCTTGTAACAAGTCACAAGAAAATCTGCAACACAAGCTTTTTACTTGAAAATATACATGTATGCTACTAAATACAACTTGCTTAAATAACAAGGTATATTTAACCAGCAGCCTAGGTTTGGTTACTAATGTCCATAACTATTTATACTGAACAGCTAGCTCTTCTTAAGCCTAAGGTTCAGCTATATGAAGTTTGTGACAATTAACCACACTGGTTGTATACTAAGGATGAGTATAGAATAAGTGAGGAAATCATGAGATGCAGTGTTCTTGAAGAGAGTTAAGTTCTACTATTGTGGTAACTACTAACTAAGATAGTCAATAGTATACTTAAGTAATTTTGTATTGCAAGAATCTTGTGGAGATTACAAAAGAACTTGACAAGGAGTCCCCAATATATTTCTACACTATATACTACTATTATAAGTTCTACCCTAAACTACATGTGTCATCTATGAGTTTATTACACTGTTATTACAAGGTAAACATGCTGTAACTATACCTTTGATATCATTATTCTAGTTCTTTCTACTGCATTCTATATCTATAACATCACATCATATGACTATAGTTATGTGCTTCTTCATCATCCAAAAAATAAAAGAAGAAAAAAAAGAAAAGAGAAAGAGAAATCAAATCAAAAAAAATAGATAAAAAGAAAAAAAATCAAAATAAAATATAAAGGTTTAAGCATACCATTACTTCCTATCTCTTAATTATCAACTTCTCCTGATAATTTTAAATAAAGCTGGTTTTGATTCTAGAATTTCTTCCTTCATTTCTGATTATTTAATTAATAGACAAATGTAATATATATGGAACAATCTTGTTTCACCATTTTTTAAAGCCAATGTAGATATAGGACAAGATTCTGTTCTTTCTTCTATTCTTTCTGTTATTTACATCACTTCTATTTTTCACATTTTCAGAAAAATAACTAAATTTCTTTTGCCTCCTATTCCAATTTCTACTCTCTCATTTGTATGTAGACAATGAGCTTCTTATTTCTCAAAAAAAAAGTTACAAAAAATCTAACAAAAATATTTTTTACAGTTACAACATTATTTCTTTTCTCTTTAATCAGTTTAGTTTCATCAATGAACATGACAAGTTGGAAGTCTTCCACTTCTTTAGATTGACTAAAAACACTCATCCTTCTTTACTAGATCTCAGATCTCTAGTAGTCTTTTGCTCTATCCAAAAGATACATGGAGGGAGATATCTAGATTTCTTCTTTGATAAGAAACTATCTTTTCAGTATCACATTTATCATTATGCTAGCAAAGCTCTTTCTACAATAAAAGGCATGAAAATGTTGGGAAACTTGAATAGAGGATTATCTTCCACACCCAAACATATCTTTTATAGAACATGTGTTCTACCCATTTTCTTATATGGATTTCAATTGTGGTATTTCAAAGAAGTGCCACTATTTCATCTATTTAAAGAATTAAAGAAAATATAGAGAAGAGCAGCTTTATAAATTACAGGAGAATTCTGAATCTCTTTACTTGGGATATCAAGGTTATAGCTGGTCTTATCTCCATTTAATTTCACCTTGATAAAATCATTAACCAACATCAATTATACATAACAGCTTTTTCCAAACAACACACTATTAATTCACTACTTTATGACCATTACTCTAAGAAGGCCATGCTTTATCATATAGCAATATCTCTCCTCATGCCTAAACAATAGTCAAAAATTAAAAGTTCTGTTTTTATTTGATAGACACTTTCTCTAATCAATTTTATTTTCTTTCTGTTAATCAAAAAGACTCAGACACTTTAAGAACTCATCATAATAGACTTAATAATATCTATGAAGATTCTCTCAATAATCAAGACACAATACTAGTCATTATGGATGCAAGTATCAAGAATAATGTTGCCACTTCAGTATTTTACATTTAAAAAGGCCATGACATCATTATTAAATCTATTTATTACACCATGAATGTTAACTCTACTGAAGCAGAACTTTTTGTTATAAAACTACAAGATGTTTCTAAAGTAGTAGTTATTACAGATGCTATCCCAGCTGCAGAGTGAATTTTCAACACTTCTATTTATTCATATCAACTTTATTTTATTACAATATTAGAGAATCTTAGAGAATTTTTCAATCAAAATCCTAATAATTCAATTTTATTCTGAGATTGTCCTAACAACATTAAATGGTCTCCACATGTAATAGTCAACAAAGAATTAAAATACATTAAAACTAATTCTATTTTACCAAGTAGGACATTTTGGGAGTTGAGTAGGAAAGAAGAATGCAACTCCATCATTCACAGATAGCAGATGACTTTTCAAGTCTCTGATTGCAAAGAAAGAAACTTCCTTGATTTAAATGATGACAAAGAAGTATATATTTGTCTAACTTATGTAAAAGAAGGAGCTTAGCTAAAACATTTTGGTCTTTTGAATTCAATATGTATATAGATCACAAGATTAATTACAAATCATGCTCCTATAGATAAATATAGGCTGAGGTCCTTTCCTAAAGAATCTATAGCTTGTTTATATAGAAACTACCTTATCAAAATGAAAAAAAATATATTTTATTCAAATGTCCAAGATACAATAAGTATTAGAACCTTAGAAGGAAATCTCTTATGAATATACTTATGTTTCTAAAGTTTAATCCTAAAGCATTTTACTTTTAGAATAACATCTTAGCTTAGTTTAACTTTGTTATTTTATAAATCATATTTCTTTTCTTTTCTTTTCATATATAAGTAGTTATGTTTTGTAACTGCTACAGTTTACTATTATGTTTCATATAATAAATTGTTGAACAAAAAAAAGCATACCATGATAATATAAGATATGTTGACTAATATTATATGAGAAATAAATGAGGTATAGTAAATCATAGTCAATATAAACCAGGTATAAGCCTGCTGCTTACCTGAGTTCCTATAATCAGCATAAATACTGCCAGTTGGCTAAAAAGTATAAGCTTTCAGTTAAATTGTTTTTTGGTATAGTTGGTTTAGTACTGGCAATCTAGCTATATTACATCAAGAACCCCAGCACATGTCTAAGTCATGTCTAAGTCATGTTGAACACAAGACAAATATTTGTAGAATATAAGGTAGTAATTATAACAGTTATATTGTAAAGCCTTATCTTGAAAATTAACAAAAACCATTACCAACTTCCAGTATTAGCAACAACACACATTCTATCTTCCAGTGAACTTTTCTACTAACATCTTAAGTATTTCTTCTGAAATATATGACTAATGTGACTAGTAGAGACATAGTACATAAGCTGAAGCTAAAGGTTATTCCAACTTCTACATTTCATGTATGTGAATAATACAAGTTACTCATTTGAACTTCTAAGAAGCTTATTATCAGATCTCAGATAACAAGATATGAACCACATCTAACATAACATTAGAAGAGTATGTTAGTTTTAATTGATTTTCAAGATAAGAGTTTACAATATAACTACTAACTTATATACCAAGTATTCTATCTAAGGTAGTTATCTAGGGAATGGAGACTGTAAGCAAGTTACTCTAATTCCAAATGGTCCTTAAATAGAGAGATGGATATTTATAAAGTTATTAGAATATCTAGTAACAATATCTAAAAAGTAATCAATATAGAACAAATAGAGTTGATTTATACTAGAAGAGTTTTGTAAGCACAGATAAGGAGGTAAGTATTATATATAGATTGGAATAGATGTGACACTTTAATAGTTTCCTGAGTATCTTTTCTATAATACTCAAAACCTCTGTTATTGATGGGCCTATTTGTTATAGACTTATAGCATTTTCTTGAATAGGAATGCACTGCTGCTTGATGGCAATATACTCCATGCAGACTAGGGATCTATTGTAGAGGAAATAATCAGTATACAGGTAAATCCAACAAAAAATTTGTTATTCATCTGCTTTAGTGCACTAGACACTCATACTTAGCTTATACATATTTGTTGCAGGGGTTTTCATCTCTCATCTTTATTAGTTTCTCTCTGTAAATATTTCTCTTGTCTTTTTTTCTTCTTCACTACAAATATTTCAATACTTTCCATTATATCAGACTCCTTTTCTTCTAACACTACCAGCTAGAGTCTCTCCAACTTCTTCTCCTGCTATTTTTTAGCCTTCTTAACTGCCCACTTCTTCTCTTCCTTCTTGTGCTTTTTTTTAAGTCTCTTTCCTTATTTTGGCTTCTGCTACCAAACAAGCCTTTTTAACAGTCCTTCTCTTACATCATATCTTTACTGTCTCTTTCAAATAGGCTATGAATATTTGCTTTTTAGCATACTAGCATATAATTTCCTTTTTTTAGCATACCAAGATCTCAGTTTTCGAATCTGAAAGAGTTGAGAATATAGTAAAAGAGTTTTAGTTAGATATAGTAGTAGGAAAAAAAGAAGTGAAGAAATTTTCTTTTGTATTAACTTAAGGTATGATCACATATTTTTTTGGTAACTCAATAGAACTTCAAAGACTTAGTTCTAAGAAGAGAATATCATTATATGCTTAGTTCAAATCTATAAAGAATTCATTTTCTGTAACAATGTTATTTCTTTGCAAGACTTCATTCATAAGCCATATTCCAATCTAAACTCCTGTCAGTATCTCACTGCTGAAATATTTACTCAGCATAGCTACTAATATCACTTGTGGCTATACTATGAAGTAATAGTACTATTTGAGTACTTCTTACTTTTTACTTAGTATCTAAGAACTGGTAGATATACTGTAATCTCTAGCCTAATAATCAACTATTGTCAAATACTAAATTCTGGTATTTACAGTGACATACTTGTTTTGTTAGCACTTGTTATAAACAGACTTCTAAGACTTCTGCTTCCTGACTTTTAGCTAAAACTTTAGCCACATTTAGGTGTACTTCTATATTCATGCTCATTCATACATGGATTAGTCTCTTGTGTTTTATCTTCTAGTAACTCATCACCTAGACTTCTAATCATTCTATATTTTAGAAACTATCTCTATAATGTTTATATTATATAGTCTTTAGTCTGGAAATCAACTAAGAATTCCCTAATACTCAATCTCTCATTTCCTCAACTAAAATTCAACTAAGAACTCACTTCTTATTTCTCTCTAACCATCCATAATTATGACCATGCAACAAACAGTGGGCATAACACATAAGTTGAGACTAAGATCATCATCCAAAATCATGTTATTTATTCATGGATAAACCTCTAAGCTTGATCCACAACCTAGGTACTTTGCCCAAAACTTATGAATATCACATCTATTTCCAGATAAGTTTCCATACTTGTGTCATAGTGCACTGGAACCCTTATATTATATTTTGATTTTCTTTTATCTATTTTTCTTGATTTGATTTTTCTTTTATTTTTTGGACAATGAAGAGACATGTGACTGCAGTTACATGACATAATGTCATAGACCTATAATATAGAAGAAGAAACTGGAAGGATAATGTCAAGATGCATGTTTATAGCATGTTCATCTCATAGTATACATATGATGCACTCATGGGCTTCATGAGTAACAAACAAACAGACACAGAGATGTCAGAAGCACCAGCAACAATGGCAGAAGTAAGCCAAGAGAACGGACAGGCAGGATTGCCTAAGAACATGGTCCCAGACCTAGGGTAGTTTGATGGTGACTGAACGAAATTTGAAGATTGGTGGAGGGGAATACAATTATTCCTCAAGAGCAACAGGGTTATCGAGACCGACAACACGATCACAGCGATCCTAGCTCACCTCAGGGGAGGTGTAGTGGGAATTTATACACAGAAGAAGCTCGACGAGCTAGACAAAGAACTAGAGACCCAGGATTGGGATGATTTTGTAAAAGAAATCAAAACAACATTCAGTGACAAATCCAAGGCAGCAGATGCCGAATGGAAGATCGAGACATTCAAGCAAGGAAAACAAAACACAGCGGATTTCATCATCGAATTCGAAGCACTAGCCATGAAGGCAGATACAGATGAGCTACATGCTATCTTTTTATTGAAGAAGAACACACAACAGGACATTATCAAAACGATATTGGGATACTCACCTATAGCAATGCCAGAGACCTTGAAAGAGTGGAAGGTGGCAATAATGTCAGTAGAACAGGAATACGAGTCAACGGAAGGACACCACAATTACAAGACAAGTACGGGAATCACATATGGTGGAAGAGGA
>Ga0157359_1000085_pt1 | contig 26735 bp, 22 predicted proteins | sample AttcapACBM3_FD_111482 | JGI IMG/M metagenome (GOLD analysis project Ga0157359, IMG submission 111482) | Fungus gardens microbial communities from leaf cutter ant in Botucatu, State of São Paulo, Brazil - Atta capiguara ACBM3 | ecosystem: Host-associated > Fungi > Mycelium > Unclassified ...
AGGCGCTCAAGGCCGACTTCGAGGCCAAGGTGGTGGAGCGGGTCAAGCGCATCAAGCTGGGCGATCCCCTGGCCGCCGAGACCAACTTCGGGCCGCTGGTCAGCACCCCGCACATGGAAAAGGTGCTGGGCTACATCGCCCAGGGCCAGGCCGAAGGCGCCCGCCTGCTGATCGGTGGCGAGCGCGTCACCCAAGGCGAGCTGGCCCGCGGCAACTTCGTCGCCCCCACCGTCTTCACCGACTGCCGTGACGACATGGCCATCGCCCGCGAAGAGATCTTCGGCCCGGTCATGAGCATCCTCGCCTACCGCGACGAGGACGAGGTCATCCGCCGCGCCAACGCCACCGAGTTCGGCCTGGCCGCTGGCGTGGTCACCCGTGACCTGGCCCGCGCCCATCGCCTGATCCATCGCCTGGAAGCCGGCATCTGCTGGATCAACACCTGGGGCGAGTCCGCCGCCGAGATGCCGGTGGGCGGCTACAAGCAGTCCGGCGTCGGTCGCGAGAACGGCCTGACCACGCTCGGCCACTACACCCGCATCAAGTCGGTGCAGGTCGAGCTGGGCGACTACGCCTCGATCTTCTAAGTCGCCCTAGCAGCGCTTTTCTCCCCTCTCCGCCAGGAGAGGGTCCGGGGATGGGGCCACCGTCCCACCCACCGTCAGGAGGAGACACTTCATGGCACACGAATTCGACTACATCGTCATCGGCGCCGGCTCGGCCGGTAACGTCCTGGCTACCCGCCTAACCGAGGATAAGGACGTGACCGTCCTGCTGCTGGAAGCCGGCGGCCCCGACTATCGCCTGGACTTCCGCACCCAGATGCCCGCCGCCCTGGCCTATCCGCTGCAAGGCAAGAGGTACAACTGGGCCTACCAGACCGAACCCGAGCCGCACATGGACAACCGCCGGATGGAATGCGGCCGCGGCAAGGGCCTGGGCGGCTCCTCGCTGATCAACGGCATGTGCTACATCCGCGGCAACGCCCTGGACTACGACAACTGGGCGCAGCTCGACGGCCTGGAAGACTGGACCTACCTGGACTGCCTGCCCTACTTCCGCAAGGCCGAAAGCCGTGACGCCGGCGCCAACGATTGGCACGGCGGCGACGGCCCGGTCTCGGTGACTACCGCCAAGCCAGGCACCAATCCGCTGTTCGAGGCCATGGTCGAGGCCGGGGTCCAGGCCGGCTATCCGAAGACCTCCGACCTCAACGGCTACCAGCAGGAAGGCTTCGGCCCGATGGACAGATTCGTCACCCCGGATGGCCGGCGCTCCAGCACCGCCCGTGGCTACCTGGACCAGGCCAAGGGTCGGCCGAACCTGACCATCGTCACCCATGCCACCACCGATCGCATCCTCTTCGACGGCAAGCGCGCCAGCGGCGTCGCCTACCTGAAGGGCGACTCCCTGGACGCCATCACCGTGCGCGCCCGCCGCGAGGTGCTGCTCTGCGCCGGCGCCATCGCCTCGCCGCAGATCCTGCAGCGCTCCGGCGTCGGCCCCGCGCCGCTGCTGCGGCGCCTGGACATCCCGGTGATCCACGACCTGCCCGGCGTCGGCCAGAATCTGCAAGACCACCTGGAAATGTACCTGCAGTACGAGTGCAAGCAGCCGGTCTCGCTGTACCCGGCGCTCAAGTGGTACAACCAGCCGCAGATTGGCCTGGAGTGGATGCTCAAGGGCACGGGCCTGGGCGCCACCAACCACTTCGAGGCGGGCGGCTTCATCCGCTCCAGCGAGGAATTCGACTGGCCCAACATCCAGTACCACTTCCTGCCGATCGCCATCAATTACAACGGCACCAACGCCATCGAGGCCCATGGCTTCCAGGCGCACGTCGGCTCCATGCGTTCGCCCAGTCGCGGCCGCATCGAACTGACTTCGCGCGATCCGCGCCAGCATCCGAGCATCCTGTTCAACTACATGAGCACCGAGCAGGACTGGCGCGAATTCCGCGACGGCATCCGCATCACCCGCGAGATCATGCAGCAGCCAGCGCTGGACCCCTACCGCGGCGAAGAGATCAACCCGGGCCGCGACTGCGTCACCGACGCCCAGCTGGACGCCTTCGTGCGCTCCCACGCCGAAACCGCCTACCACCCGTCCTGCTCCAACAAGATGGGTACCGACGACATGGCGGTGGTCGACGGCGCCGGTCGCGTGCACGGCCTGGAAGGCCTGCGCGTGGTGGACGCCTCCATCATGCCGATCATCGCCACGGGCAACCTCAACGCCCCGACCATCATGCTCGCCGAGAAGATCGCCGACAAAATCCGCGGCCGCGCCCCACTGCCGCGCAGCAACGCCGCCTACTACGTCGCCAATGGCGCGCCGGTACGGGGCACCCCGCTGCGTGACGTCAGCGGTCAGCGTGCCGCCGAGCCGGTCCCGCAGCACCGCAACCAGCCGGCCGCCTGACTTCAGGCACTGAACGCAAGAAGGGCGCCCATGGGCGCCCTTCTCGTTGTTACCGCGATGACATCGACTAGCCGCTTTCCCCCTCTCCCTCGGGGAGAGGGCCGGGGTGACGGCTCGCCTCGCCTGTCAGCTCACAAACAATCCTTCACCACCGTCAAGATGGCCTGCGGCCGCAGCGGATTGTTCGCCATCTGCTCCCGCAACTGGACCCGAGTCCCCCGCGACGCAGAGCCGATGTCGATGATCGCCGCCGTGGCGCCCGGCACCTTGCTGTCCACCAGCACCCGCTGCCCACTGCCCTGCGGCTGGACCACCACATGCCGCCCATCCTTCTCCAGGCCCGTCACCAGACAGCCCCGATAATCCTCGGTACTCTTGCCCGTGCGCAACTCCATCGGCGGATTGCGCTCCAGATTCGCCTGGCTGGTACAACCCGCCAGTGCAGCGGCCAGAACGGCCAGGGTCTTGGCTCTCATCACGAGGCTCCTTGCAGGAATCAGCCTGCCATTTTACCGCACCCCGCTTACGCCTGGCTTAACCAGCCACGTCCCTGGTTTACAAAGGCTTTTCCATGGCTATAATGGCCTCCCCTTGCCGGTATAGCTCAGCTGGTAGAGCAACTGACTTGTAATCAGTAGGTCCCGGGTTCGACTCCTGGTGCCGGCACCACAACCGTCCTAAGTAAAGCTGACGTGTTGATAAGCCTCATAGGCTCCTGCATTTTTCAAAGCTCTAGTTCAATTTTTGTAGCCACTTATGATGTAGTAATTCGTGGCTGCATCCAGGTCCGACCCGAAAGTGCTTTGTAAGTCACTATGCCTTGATAAGTAGTCTGCGGGATCAAAGGTTATTTTTCGGCCTTCTTTATATCCATTTTGTATATAATGCCTAATGCCGGCATCTGCATTTACCCCGAAGGCTTTTATTAAGTCCGTGTAAGATGCGATATAACCAAGTCCATTAAAACTAGACTTACGCCCCTCTTTAAATCCATATTCAACATAATGCTTAACACCGGCCGCTGCGTCAGCTCCTAGCGATCTAATAAGGTCATCATAGGATGCAATATAAGCCAAGCCATTTAGCGTAGTCAAAGACAGGTTCCTGTCCGAAAAAACAATCAATTTTATACCTGATAAAACCCTAACACCCTCATCGCCATCGGTAGGGTCTGTGTCTATAACGGTTACAATACCGCCATTGTAGAAGAGATTGTAGCCCGTAGACCGCCCGCTGAAGATCGAAGTAGCAGTGCTGCTTCCGTTAAGCGGAAGCCAAGTCCTCCCCTCCTTGTATCCATACAGAATATAATGCCGTTTAGCAGCATCTAGATCGCTTCCGAACACAGCCCTTAAATCAGAGTAATTCGCCAAATACTGGCTAGCATTGAAAGTGGCAATTCGCCCCTCAGCAATACCGCTTTTTTGATAATGTGCTACGGCAGCATCTTCATTTATCCCGAACGCATTAATGAGATCAGGATAGGAGGCGATGTAGGCCAGTGCATCAAAGTCTTTACCAGACGAACCTCCGCTTGCTAAATTTTGCGGAACCGGACTGAAATTGCCAGCAACAGCACCATTTTGCTTATTATCGGAACTTACCACAGGTAGAATTTCAACTCCGCCATTAGCTGGGATAGAACCGTTCGAGCTCGTATTAAAAGGCCCCACCATTCTACACCCATTGGGCTCTAAGTACTTTTTCAAAACTGCCCACTGGGGGCGTTCAACTCCATTAACAGGCTCTACTGACAACTTATAATCTCCCCAGCCTGGGCCAGCCGCCCAATAGGTAGAAGGGATACAATTCTGCCGCAGATAAATAAGCATATTATCCATTATGATAAGCCAACGAGGATCGTCATCCGGAACGCCGAACTCACCTATGTAACCTTGCTTCCCATTCTTTTTTAACCACTCAATGAAAGGACGAACACGCTCGACTCCATAATTAACAGAAAGCCTAGATACATCCGTATTGGAATAACTCCCGCCAGCATTTTCATCAAAATACGTGTGGGCCTCGAAGATCAGATTGTTAGCGGGATCCTTCAGATTTAATAGTGAGTCGTTCCACTGGGGCCAACGAGTAGCCTCGGCCCAGCCGTTCCCCTCGATCATGATTGGCCTAGTAGCATCTACCACGCGCACACCATTGATTCCGTATTGTGCAGCAGTGGGCCAATAGGCCGTAGCGTCATGCGGTTCATTCATTATGTCATAGGCATAAAGGGCAGATTGCGCGCTCCAGCGCCGGGCTATTTTTGTTGTAACATCTTGATAGCTCGTATAGGGCACTGCGTCCGTTCCTATAACCCCTCCCCTATATCTAGCATAGTTATGTAGATCTAGAATTACCTTCACGTCATACTTAGCGGCATAAGAAAATGTCCTATCAATGAGCTTCGCATAAGTTTCGTCAAGCTCTCCAAAAAGCCTAGGCTGCAAACGCTCCCAAAGGATAGGAAACCGTATGAACCTAACGCCTTTCTGACTCCATTGTTGAAAGTAAGCCTCGACCGGAAAGATATAATTCGTTCCATTCACGCCAGGAAGTACCTGGCCAGCAAAACCGGCACCCGATAAATTTATCCCTACAAGGCCAGCAGGTAAGGAGGCAGCACTTGCCGTTACATGACAAATAACAAAAAAAATAAAAAATGTAGCTAGCCACCGTGATAAGCACTGGAGGATCATTGAATATTCTCATACGAGGATTTGCATGACAGATTTTTAAAACGGCTTGGCGTCTAGTCATGTTTTTGACGTCAGGTAGGTTCAGCAAGTCCTATGCCAGATCGTCTATTGGCTAAAAAAAGCCGCTAGACGGTCAGTGGCCTAGCACATCTCTGAAAATAATTTTTTACATAACCATTTTTTGATAGCAATCAGAGATTAAGCAGCCAGTGTAAAAATATAATTATAGAATATGAAGATTCTTCTAACTTGCCTTTTCAGAGACGTCCTAGACTAAAAATTTTAGACCACTAATAGATACACTATTGACGGACACCAGTAGCGCGGGGCGCACCAGGGCGATATTACTTAATGAGGTAGAGTGAAGAGAACTACAAAGAATATCATTAAAAAATAAAGTCCACGCTTAAGCGCTAAAGGTCTTGCCCATATTCTAGGCGGCCATTGCTAAAATCTTGGAGCGGTTACTCTTAGGCTCTGTACGAAAAGTCCGAGCGAGTAAAATTGTCGCCATGGCAGGCTGGAGGGCCACATGGCAAAGCGTTGCGAACTCCCGGATGAAGCATGGGAGCTAATCGCAGATATTGTTTCGCCCGAGCAGAAGAGAGGGCGACCATGCAGTGATGACCGACTGATGCTCAATGGCATCTTCTGGATCCTGTGCTTAGGTGCCGCCTGGCGTGGCTTGCCAGAGCGGTTCGGTCCCTGGTCGACGGTGTATCAGCGGTTTCGTGATTGGCGAGATGACGGCACTTTCGATCAGGTTCTCGAGCGCTTACACGTTCGCTTGAATCAGGAAGGGCTGATTGATCTGGACACCTGGATGATTGACTCCATCGCTGCGCGCCACCCGAGCCGCTTCTGGCGCCGGAAAAAAGGGGGCCAGAAGAACCGGTAGACCATGCGCTGGGACGCAGCAGAGGCGGCTTGACCACCAAGATTCACAGGGTCTGCGATGCCAACGGTGTCCCCCTGCGCTTTGTATTGTCGCCGGGTCAGGCCAGCGACATTTCGAATGCCCAGGCTCTTCTGGATCAAGTTAGTATCCCTGGCAAGCCAGGCCGTCCCCGTAAGCGCTGCCGCTGCTTGTTGGCAGACAAGGGCTACGATGCCGAGCACTTGCGTCAGTACTGCGACCGTTACCAGATGCGGCCTGTGATCCCGCTGCGAACGATGGAACGCAAGCCCAAGCCGGGACTGCCAAGGTTGTTCGACCGCCCGAAATACCGGCAGCGTAACATCATCGAGCGGATGTTCGGCTGGCTTAAGGAGAGCCGTAGGATCGGCACTCGCTACAACAAGCTGGCAAAAAGTTTCGCTGCGATGGTCACGCTGGCTTGCACGCTGCGCTGCCTACGACAGTATTTTTCGTACAGAACCTAGCATTCGTAAACCGCGCGCGAGATCGGTCGAACGCGAGCCATTTCCTAGCGGATTTCATTCGCTGGCGCTCACCTATGGGCCAACCTTTAGCAGTTACTCTTGTTGATTCATTGGCCTTACCATACCTTCACCCGGCGACTCCTCAGACAGCACTCGGCAAGCCGGACTTTTTAGACAAGCTTTAGTCATCTTGATCTGCATATTGAGCTTGCTACGATAACACTTTAATTCGAAAAACTAATTCCCCATCCAGGCAATACCAGGAACATCTGCCGGATCACCTATAGCTGCAGCTACTTCAACCGGAGAATTGAACTCCAACGTGATCGCCGAGATCTCATTGATAGGAATTGGATTTTGTCCGAGCAGCATCAAAAGACCTCCCGATGAATTGAAGCTTTGAGTCCCTGACAGGAATCTAACGCCTCCATTTTTCAAGTCGATTCTCATCAAAACACTTACGAAAAACCTATCAGGAAACAAAGGCTTAATCAAAAGTGCTGCTGAAACTAAATTTTTATTCGCCAAAGTGGATGGAGGAGTTAATTTTAACTTCAAGTTATCATTGACTACCACCTTACCATCTTCCCACGCTGGCGCAGCCTTGAGTAGGCTGCAATCCCGTTGATACATCCAGTTTGCCCCCTTCCACCAGGGGTTTATTGGAACACAGATTGGTGAAGCTCCAGCATCTATAGCATCAGCCATGACCTGCCACTGAGAGCTACCCAGAGTGGGGGATAAAGGTTCCTTATTTATACCGCCTGCAAAGCTCAACCAACCAGTAGTTACAAACCAGATTAAGAAGATAGCTCCGCCCGCCTCAGCAAAATATTTATTTCTAAGTAAAGGCTTGTTGTTGGTCAGGGAGCTAGCCACGCCACATATAAAAAGAACGCACCCAAAAAAGCCTACAATTATGTGTCTGTAAACAGGTATCCCGTGAAGTCGCTCCATATCCAAATTCCATGTGTCACTGAGCGCAAACGTATTTAGCAGGACATTGAAGAATAGAAGCGACAGACCAACAAGAATGATAGCATTAGAGCTTGTTCTTTTGATGTAGACTAAACAGCCGCCGAAGAAAAATACACCTATCCCTATCAATATTAAATATGACGACGCTAAAGAAGAGGAGTGTCCAATTGTATAGCCTCCTAGAAAACCGAAGAAATATTTAATAGCGGCCCAAATTTTGGCAGCAACAGTGATATCGTTGACCCGAAAAGGCATAGTTCCTGCTGCAGAACTAATGGCCATCTGCACGAACTGCACTAGACACAAAACAACTGAAATCAGAACGATCCAGCGAAATCTGGAATGACTAACGACTGCAACAAGAATCATTACAGGCAGCACGGCCAAAACCGCAGGTTTAGAGACCATCAGTACCGGAATAAACCAACTCCACCAAGGAACATTCCTAGAGTTATCTACCGATGCAAGTGCAGTCAATACCGCTATAAAGAAAGCAGCGAAATAGGTAAAATTTATGAATGTCCTTGTTTCAAAATCAGCGACCATCAGAACGCACAACACGGTACTAAAGCGTAATGCATCGCTTTTCACAAGTGCCCGAAATTGATATAGGCAGAAAGAACCAATCAAAGCACCGGTCAAAAGAATCGATGACCAAGTATAAAAATAGGGAATAGTAGCTGCCGGCAAATTTAATTTATCGCCGATGAGCCCAAGTAATCTTTGTGGAACGGGAATATAACCGGCATCTGTCGAAAATAATTTTTGGATATACGATGAAGCATTTGCATTGAGATAATAATTAGTGGCCATTTCGGCCCACATTTCCCCTTTCAAAACCCAATTTGGCTGCATAGCAGCCTGATAAAAAAAGTAAAAGATAATAGCAGAGAAAAAGAGCGCAATAGTGCGCCCTTTATTATCTAAACTATCGCCGTAGGAAACATGCCCTCCCCCCAGAATTCCCAAACGAAAATCTCTTATAAAAAGAACAAATCTCATTTCAAAAACCTCCTGAATATCTTTATTTAGCGAGGCTCATCCTATATCGCTCCGCGTCCCAGTTTAGCAGCTCGGCAATTTGATTTTGGTTTAAAACAGCGAGTTCAATCTCAGCCGTTTGCCTAGCTATAACATCATAATAGCAACGCAGCTGCTGAAGTTTTGCTTGCGTAAATGATAAAGTCGAATAAACACCCTCACCATATATAAATACGAGTTCAGGATAAAATTCAGACTTCTCAGATTCTTGAGAGAATTCAGACCATGACAAATAGGTATGAGCTCGCGGACCAAGAAACACCACATGGTCGGGGTAAATCACCCATTCCGATTTCAGGCGTTTAAAAAGATGAGGATTTAAAGCTAGCTGCTGTATACCAACATCAACGATACGCTCATATTTTCGAGACACTGTCGCAGGCGGATTAGCTACCGCAGGATTTTTTTGCTCTTTGAATAGTGGAACCGTAGCAAACAGCTTCAACAACTTTTCAAGAGTCTCGTCTATTGCCTGGACACTGTTACCGCCAATTACAACACCGTGGCTTTTCAAGAAAAGCACATCGATCATAGGCTGCCTTTTCAAAGCCTTGTGTATTTCGCAAGCCAATTCTGCACCAGGCTTGAAATATGTCAAAACCTCAAAAGATATTGAATCATCCAACAGATCATAAATATAACTATCTAAATTTTCTCTAACCAAATGAGCCAGGATTTCTACTGAATGCAGATGCAATACTATACGGTGAGGCATTAATGCATGCAGCGTAGTTTCAATAGATGCTCTCAAATTCGAAGCATTGGCAATTTTGGCAGTTGTCGAATAATTTCCTTTCTCAATTTCATGACTCAAATCAGCCAAGTCTACAGGAACAAATATATCTTCTTTTAAAGAGTTTGCTAGCCACTTGCCTGATGCCTTTACCCAAAGAATATCGCCCTCCTTCCAAGAGGCATTTCCCCCGGCCCCCTGAACCAATAATGGATCGGCACCTATTTTTGCACAGTAGTTTTTTACCTCTTCGCCGGTATCTTTATCTGAATAGTTCACTTTAGGCTACCTATTTTTCCAATTAGATTCCGCAATTCGTGATAGTCGCTAAAGACTGCATCAGCCTTGCAGAGATCCGTTCCTATTTCCACGCCATCATGTATCTTCTGTAACGTCACTGCACCAATCATTTCACGCCCCCCGCGAATATCATTGACTGGATTGTCGCCAATCATCCAAATACGGTTACCTTTAGGCCGCATTTTCTCAAGTGCAATTTTGAAGGGCGCTTCGTGTGGCTTATCAAATCCAGCTTCTTCGCTTGTTACAATGTAATCAAAATAATGATCAAGACCGAAATAGACAACTTTTCTAAATTGAATCTGGGCTGTAAGGTCAGTAACGATTGCTGTGGGAATACCGAGCAGACGAAGGTCATCTAATAGATCTTTCACTCCGTCGAATAAAATCGCGTTGCTCAAAAAAGTTCGCCAATAGGTCTGCTCAAGGTCCAGAGCTAGAAGAACTTGAGATCCTAGTCCCATTATCTCAAGCATGCGTTGTAGATATAGAAGCCGACTGTGTGAGGAAGCAGTATGTTTTAATCTAGACTTTACTTCCGACCGTGCTTGCTCAAACGCTCTATCAAAGTTCTCTGAAGAGATAGAAAATGTCTTTACTACCTTATCTCGTATCGCCTTTTGAGCGGCAGAATGAGCAGGATCATACGGGTATAGGGTGTTGTCTGTGTCAAACAAGATAGCATCAGGGACAGAGGTGAACTGCTCTTGGTTATTAATTTTCATTTTATGAACCGCTTAGTCAAAGCTTGGCTGATGTGATTAAGAGTGATGAGCTGCATCAAACCCAACATTCCATCTTGCCATTTAGGTGAAACATCCAAGAATTCTTGAACGCGAGGACACAGAATCTCGGCAGCCATAGCAATGTCTTCAGCCGAAGCTTCACCCTCGATAGTAAGCTGCATATCAGAGCCATTATTGCTGACTACAACATCAACGTGTAGGCCGCAGACACCCACAAGCACTCTATGTATCGAAAGCTCATTTAACCCATTTTGGGTGTTAACAACCAACTTGAGGCGAAGTGGATGATTTTTATCGAGCCCCTCTAGCATTCTAGGGTGAATAGGTTGTAATGAGAGACTCAAATCAGCATATCTGGATTGCGGACGGATGAACTGTTCAGAGTCAGGCTCTCTTTTTTCAAAAGAACTCATGACGCGCTCGAGTGTATGACCGCGCTGATGCACATCGCGTGCAATCTTAAAATATCTACGCAGCGACTCATCTATATCTAGATATATCTTGAGGTTGTAACATTCACGGAGAACCGGGAGATATAATGCATGCAAGCCACTTGCTATTATGAAATCATTACTTCCAATTACAAAAGGCCTACTCATTTTCCCGGTTTTGTGATCATAGTGCTTGGAAAAAATACTTTTCCCGTCAGTTAAGGACACTAGATCATTGCAAAAACCCTCTAAATCATTCGCCATGGGATTGAGGTGAGTCATTACTTGCCACATTGGCTTTTGTCTATCCCAGAGGTGATAGTCATCGCCAGACAACTTAACTACCGAATGCTCGCCAAATAAACCTGCAATCGCATCTGCAAAGGTATCTTTCCCAGCACCTGAATCCCCCGCTACTCCAATAGCAAACGGTTTTCGGCTTAACCGGAAGAAGTCGTTCCGGCCAATGGCTTCACGCCAAACTCTGATTGCAAGAATCCCTCCGATCGCCACCATGATTGTGTGTAGGAGAGATGTAGTTTTGTCACTTAGCGCCTCAGAAATATGAAAGGTTGAAGCTAAGCTAAATTCGTTTCCATTCAAAAATTGTAGCTGTGTTAGCAGAAGCGTATTTAGCATATATACGCCAGAGAAAAGTCCAACGAATAGGACAGCAATACGCCCGCTCATAGCTTGGTAAAGCACAAGGAATGGGATACACCACACAAACCAGCCAGGAGAGGAAGGCGTCATCAATACGATCAATAGAAAGGCAAGACCAATAGTTGAATGAAATAGATCAAAATTCAGGCGCCTTACTCGCCAAACCACATAAAGAATCGTCAGATAAAGCAGAGGAACAACAAATATAGAAGAATTTTCAGAAAGCTTTATCGCCAACTGATATATCTTCTCCATTTCAGGATTCCCGAACAACATCAGCAATCCTGCCTTTGAAATTAAAAAGGCACCTACAAAAATCAATGTACTAACTGAAAACGAAATCAAAAATTTCGACGAGTGTTGCCTGAGCGCTCGATTGTTAAACAAATAGATTGCAAAAAAAGGGACTGCAACAACCATGCTAAGTTTCGCGGAAATAGCACAGGCTAAAAGTATTCCAGCCCAAGTCAGCCTGACACGCCGAATAAATAGCATCGAAACTATCAACAGCAGGGCAGGGACTAGATCGTTCAAACCTAACCCATAGCTTGCAATGATAATAATAGGCGAAAGCCAATAGGTTAATAAAATCAACCTCTTGCGTTCGGGTAAAAATTGGCAAAGCACTATTAACAAAACAATATCAGCTATCAATATAGTGGCATAGTATGAATATAATAAAGAAATACCTGCAATTTTTGCTAAAAACGATAGAGGGAGGAAAGCCAACCACATTGCATAGCCATAAGGGAAAGCAACAGAATCGCCTCCGTTTGCAATCCATACCGACCAAGGATCAATTGATAATTTTAAAATGCTCAGCTCTAGAAACGGCGAATACCACTCTGTAATAGTGCTCGGTGCCATTAACAAAATTAGAACCAACCGAATAAGCAATCCCCCAATGAACAGAGGATGAAGAAATATCTTTTTCATCTAGAAGCAACCATTTTTTCCCAGAGGCTAGGATGTTTTGTACAAACAGCATCTGCTAAGATATTTCGCTCTGTCAGAAGTAATGCCAACTCAGATATTTCTTCTTCAGCATTTCGACCCTGAAGTTCTGGAGAAACAAGGCAAAGCTTAAATCCTGCTTTCTTGAGCCGATCTGCCTCGTACTCACTCAACGGAAAACGGGTAAAACAATCTACCCAAACCCAATTTACTTTTCCTGCCAAAGTCAGAGCCGTCTCGACTGACTCGAACTCAGAAACTCGAACAGCACATCTACTTTCCCCAGCATTTGACCATTTGACAAGATATGGAAAAGATTGGTCTAAGAAGAAGTAGTCAGAGATCCCCTTCGAGTTCATCAAAGAAATTAATCTAGACTCCAGACCCTCTTCTTTCACATTTAGAATTAACGTGCCATGCTTGTATACATCAATCCATTCTTCAAAATCTTCACCAGCCGTATAAGGATCATGATGAATGATCAACCGGTCTCCCAGGCTTCTAATATCTACCTCAACTCCATATTTAGGATCGACCGCCAAAAGCTCTTTTATAGTATTACGACGATGGGAGATTATTTTCATGCCTAAATCCTTTTCTTTAGTTTAAGGCTAAAAGAAATAGTCCTTTGAATGAATTTTCGCTTGGCGGCCCAATTGACATTCCAATGTGAAACCCCGTTAGCTCTTTCACCGAATCTGACTGGAAAACGATATATCCTCACCCCGCGAACTTTGGCTTGATAGTAGGCATATAGGTCAAGTGAAAAGTCATCTGGCGGCGAATCCCATGACTCAAATAAGTCACGAGAAAAGATTGTCGGCTGAGCATTTATGTCCCACATTGATCGTGCTAGTAAGACGCTTTCGAATATACTCATTCCAAGCGTAAACACCACATCTGTCCAAGGTCGACCATATCTTCGGCCTTTAACAAAAATGTCATACCCGTGACTTTCAAATAACTGCAAACCTCGATAAAAGTCATAAGGATCAGTCTGCATATCCGCGTGGGTCCAGCCTAATAGCTGTCCTTTAGCGGCTCTGAGTCCCGACACAATACCAAAGCCATATCCCTGGTTTGCATTGACCCGAATAGACCTACACCCCGGATACTGAGGGAGTAGCTCTTGTAATACTTGAGCGCTACTGTCAGTCGAGCCATTGTCGACCAATATTACTTCTATATCTGAATGCACCGCCAATACTTTGCAACGTTCTAATAGAAGAGGAATGTTTTTCTCTTCGTTGTAGCAAGGGATGACAAGAGAGAACCTCATGAAAGCTCCGAGACTCGGATCGGTTTAAAGACAAAAAGCTTCATTCCTAGAAAATTTAGTACCGCAGAAATCCCAGTTGCTGCCAAGAAAGACACGGACATTGACGTGAACTTCAACGAAGTGGAATTTATAAAGACATTGACAAAGAGCGTTGCGATGTACAAGAGAGAAAACCTCCATACACTACCTGCAACATATGTCTTTTGGCCAAAAGTCCAAAATTTATTGGCAAAATACGAAAACAGCGTACCTGCTAAGAAGCCAGCTGTTTTTGCAACGTATATAGGTATAAATCCGGCCTTCATCAATCCTTGATAAGTCAAGAAGTCAACAAAAACAGTCGCTGTACCGACAAAGAGAAATATCACTATTTCGCGTTTGATCATGAGTTAAGTTTTGGTAGCTCAGGCACAATATTTTCATATTTTTCAATCAAACATGCGACTTTGTCTTTAGGCACTCTACTATCAAGCTCTAGTCTGTAGGGGTGATTATCCCATTTGTGAAAACAAGATTGCCAATATTCAAATGTGCGTAGATCACTTGGAGTTCCCCAGCACAAATAGCTATCCACTTCGAAAAGATAGCACTTAAGCCCTAAGGCTATTGCGTCGTTAATAAGTGAGTCCATATAGAACTCCCCGTTAACACGCCCATCACGTGCAATCAGTCTATCATACGCCTTATTAAAGCTTTCAATTTCACGAAAAGTAAATGCCCCCAATACAATCGGATCGGACTCTGGTTTATCAAGAGGTTCCTTAACTGAAATTGAGTTAATTAACCCACTTCCATCTACACTCATCCATCCAAACATTTTGGGGTGACGCAAGGCATTGGGATACCGACGTACGCCCCAGACGATTACATCTACTTCGTCGTTTTCGAGTAGTTTCCTGTAAGCACCGGGATCGTAGAGAGCGCCATTATCACAAGCACCAATGGTAATTGGAGTGGCCTTATCTAGCTGCTCATTCAAGCAGTCCAGGCCGATAGCAGCGCTACAGGCCTGACCTTCCGTGACATGATTGATCGTTTTTATGATTGCTGTCGGATACAAGGCCTTCAACTCGTCAACAACATCCTCAAAGCCTATCATGTCGGTTCTCAACACAAAGACATACTGCTCTGCAGGAGGCAAATCATGGGTAGCCTGAGACACCATCGATCGACCCGATACAGGTATGAGAGGTTTGGTTTGAGAATAACCTTCGTTGACGAAACGCTGCCCTAAACCAGCCATTGGTATTATCAGCGTCCCTTGAGCAGCTGAATTATTCGGCGGCTGGGAAATCAATCGTTGAAACGCGTTTGACCAGGTTTTATATTCAGCTAAGTCTTCTGGCGTACCCCACTGCATGAAGTGTTGCAATGGGTAGATAGCAACAGGCTCGTCGTCTGCTAATAATTTTTTATAAGCTAGACTTACGTAATACTCTCCGGCAACGTTTAGATCCTGCTCCATTGCAGCTCGAAATGACCTACTCATAAGTAGTGCCGAAGAAAAATAATATGTCCCGCTAGAGGCATATTCTTCCATTCGATTATCAGTGTAAGGTTGCTTTTCTTGTATATCTTTGACCCACCCATTCGCCTCGAGCATATAGGCATAGTTAGTACTACCTAGCGAATGCGGATGAAATCCTTTATAGCAGGGAATTGCTCCAGCACATTTTGTGGCATCCACATAGTACTTGAAATGATTCCAATCCCAATAGCAAGTAAAATCACAATAGTTAACGACCACAGGGAGTTCTGGATCAAGCATATGTTCTACTTGTCGAACTGCATTGATTGGCCCAAGCTTGTGAGGCTTTATCCCAACGATTCTTCCAGAAGGACAGTAGTTTTTTAAGATGGCCTCCATCCTATATGAGGGCTCATCGAGATGATCCTGATTACAGACAAAAATAAAATCTTTCTCGCCTGGAAACATGTCTATTACATGAGCCACTATAGGCTTTCCATCGACCTCAATTAGGGGCTTTGGCACATCGTAGCCTACACGTCGAAATCGCTCACCAAATCCAGACATAGGAATTACTATTTGCACAAAGACACCCTTTAAATTAAATTTATGTAGTAGCTCATGCCGTTACGCACACAGATCTGCCTATTCTAATCTAGAATTTACGCAGAGTCACGTTATTCGTTACATGGTTCACAGAACCCTATAGCTTTCCAACCACCTAGAAGGTCGGAATGATCAAATACAATCTGAAGCTTTAAAAACCATTCCAGTACCTAGATGATTTTTATGTAAATCGAGTATTTTATTAAGAACGCCACTCTAATTTATCCTCCTTGAAATTAGCCGCTAATAGAAACTAAAACCCAAGCACCTTAGTCTGCTGATCAAGGTTGTTTTGCTAGCACCACTCGAAAGCAGCTCACAAAATGCATGCCGTGGCTTTCTATCCGTGACTCACGCATACCAGCCTGAACTCTGCTTTTGCCAAGGCAACAGGGCGACTTATAGCATCATTCCTTTGTTCGAACACGTGCTTTCACTAGGTAATAGCGGCAGATTCATAAGCGTTGCGGCCGGATCGAGGGAGGTAAGGGGTACGACAATTCACCACTTGGCGATTGGGAACGCGTCGGTATTCAACTGATTATTGGTCAGTGCGAGGCATGTTGTAAGCTCCGTCTTGACTTCTCAATTGATCGGCATACGCTCAGTGCAATGCGACAGAACGCCTATACAGCTGGCTTAAGGAAAAGTCAGCTCGACAAGCTTGCTATTAGCCTAAGGCAAGGGGCACTATAGGTCGTATTGATCGCTGTTGGCGCGTCGGCTTTTTAAATGCGAGTTAATAAATTTTCAATAAGAAAAGCATAGCAAGCGCAAGTCTATCTAGCTTTCTACGACGAAAATTGCTTACATGACTAAGCAAATAGAAATAATCATCGAGACGCCCTCTGAATTCATTTAGTTCTAGAATCTCAACAAATAACGTAGTCTGAAATCTATACCAACCCTGCCGTGACAGCTTGTATCGCCGCAAAGCTGATTTTAAGCCATTATTGGCTCCGATGACATTTCCGCCATGCTGACGATAAAGAACAAATGAACGCGAATCAATTATCCATCTATAGCCCTGAGTTCGAGCGAAAGCGTAGATAAACCAATCATGTAAAGCCACCAAATTAACTTGCTTGGATTTTTGCACAAGCACTACTTTCAGTTTCCGTATTAAGCTTCTATCTAGTACATAGCTACATCCCGGCCCGGCTGACTCAAAAAGATAATCCCACTGCCGAAACGGCTGCGCTTTTTCTAGTAGTCGTGTCCGACCGTCATCCCAGAACGCCACCACATTAGATGAATAGGCATTGCAATCACTTTCCTGCAAAGTTTGTATAGCTTCGCTTATTTTTTTCGAGTCCCAAATATCATCTTGATCTGAAAGAGATATGTAATCGAACTCCTCCACATCAACATCCCTGATCAGGCGAAAGAAATTCTGTGCCGCACTACCATATCTTTCGCCATAGGGAAGCAATATTACATTCTTGTTCTTCTCGACGTACGCACTTACGATATCTAGAGTCGAGTCGCTACTAACATCTAAACTGATGAACAAGCTAACAGAGACGTGCCTTTGGCAAAGAATACTTTCAATTTGCTCTACAATGAACTTTTCACCGTTGTATGCTGCCATAAGAACAGCAACTTTAGCGACCTCACTGGGGCCGCTTCCAGATCTCGCAAACTCCGTCTCTCGTACCTTTCCAGCCATATTTAGCATAGTCCCATCGACGATTACTTATCAATACAAGGAGGATTTGATGAAGTGTGTTTTGTACGATTTCTTTTACACAAAGAAGCGTAGGGAAATGGTTCATTCTCAGAAGCCAATAGCCGTTTCTTATACGATAGTAGCGCCTGCTGGGAGAATGAACAGGCACGTACCAGCGCCACACCTTTAAGATATTCTCACCAATCTCGTGAATCAAAATACATCTTGGATCGACGTAGAGTTCATAGCCCATTTTTTTTGCACGCAAACACCACTCAGTGTCGACATAATCTATAAAAAAATCTTCATTCATCAAACCTACATCGAGCAACGCTTTGGCAGATATCAACGATCCGGAGGAAATAACAAGATCGACTTCTGTCGGCTCAGTAAGTAGTGCTGGATTTATTTTTTTAACCCATCCAGACCTACTTAGTTTGATCAATGGGTAAAAAAACTCTACACGCCTATCTTTATGGATAGGACCTATAATAGCGACATTCTTACTGACAGCCAGCACTTCAAAACTCGCTGCCAATCGAACAATTAAATCAGAGCTTACTTCACTATCCTGGTCAAAAAAAATTACACCATCACAGCCAAATTCAAATGCTTTTTTTATTCCTCGATTTTGAGCGTTTGCAATACCTTTGTTACAAGCCAAAGCTATAAATGTACACTTGCTGGAGCATTCCCTTAAAAGCGACTGGTTTTCACTGGCATTGTCCACGAGAACTATATCTGCCAGATTTTTTGACAATACGCTTAAGAGCCTTTTCAATTTATCTAGATCAGGATTGTAAGTAACTACTACCGCTATTATTTTTCTCATAAACCATATGCTATTGATAGTCAAAACCGATGCTGATACTGTCAGTCGCAGCTGTTTTCTCGGGTAAACCTTCAGCACGCCACCAACCTGTGGAGAAGTTAGACAAACCCTATTCGTAAGGTTCCTCGCAAGACAGTCCCCGAAAAATATCCTTGCCTGCGCATATTTGCCCTCAATTCAACTTAAGTCTCGATGCATGGCCCATGGCGTAATGGATGCTAATATGATGACCTGCAGGCTAAGCAACGCTTTTTGATCTATATTTTCAGGCTCACTCGAGCCATTATAATAACAGATGACATCAGGTGTAATGGTCAGCCATGAGTGATGATCAAAATCGCTTTTCTGTCACCTTGATAGCAGCCGTTCGCAGGACTAATGATAATTGTTATTTTCGATGATGCCACTTTCAAATTCAAAGAACGTGATCTAATTGGTTTTGATCCTACTCAAAGTTCAGCTATCGATACATTCTAAAACACAGTAATTAGCATCTCAGGGCGATGCATAGCTAGGAGAGCTATCCGAATCGAGAATTTTCGATAATACATATTAAAGCCCACACGGGAACAGCTTGAAGAAGTATCAGCTAATGGACCTTGCAATGACCAATATAACACTCAATATAGTTTTCCTACCCGCCAACATAGTCGGACGCGAGCAAGTGAGTGCGATGCCTATGCTGCTTACTCTAATAAAAGTATAAAGATAACACAAACTCACAGCTCCTTCTTTTATTATTAATTAAGGTGCTTTAACCGATTCGGTAGCTGACCAATAGCACTTGAGAGAGTAGCAATTCAATATTGATCGATTCTATCCTCTCGCTAGGACCTTATAAAGACAAGCTCCTAATGGCAAAGTCATTGCCTCTTTCGGGGCCCGCCGATATGGAGTAAAAGGTAGCAAGCGCAAGACCAGCGGCTCTCACCGCACTCTGTGCTCTGCTAAAATTAAAGAGCACATTCCTTGCATACATGGACTGTTTCATGACAAACGGAAGACGAGTTAAAAGTGAGTCCAACAACCACATCAATGAACTACTGAGCTTCATTGACAACTCGCTAGATGCTTATACGAAGGAGAGTAATTCAGCTCAAGAAGATAATTTCGACTCGAAAAGCAATAAAAAATCAGGATCAGAAGAGCATTTTATCGCTTTAAAGAGAAAAGTGTTGCGCTTGAAAAAGTCTTTTGCAACTGAGACAAGTGCAAGGGAAGGCGAGATAGAAAGCTTGAGAGAAGCCGTCAGGCATTCAAGTGAAAGGATAAACAAACTCTTTTTCTTTGCTTTTTCGTGGCTTTTGTTTCTGACTTTTCTTTCTTTATATAATTGGATCCTAACACATAACCGCTGAGCTTTGCGGACTCTTACACCCTCCGCAAGTAGTCCAAAAAGCCAGCGCGATTCAAAGCGGAGAGCGAATATTAACTATTTCTTATCAATAAACCTCAATGTTTGAAGTTTTCAAAATAGGAATTGGCAACCTCCGCTGATGAGCCAAACATTCGAACTCTGCCGTGCTCCATCCAAATAGCTTTATTGCATATATTTTCTAGCAGATCCTTTGAATGGCTAGCTATCACAAGAATTTTCGTACTTTCAATTAGGCTATTCATTCGAGCCTCGGCTTTGTGTTTGAAACTTTCGTCTCCGACAGAAAGCCACTCGTCCATTAACAGTATATCTGGCTTAAAAATTGTAGAGACACTGAAGGCTAGCCGTAATTGCATGCCAGATGAGTAGGTTCTCACGGGCATATCTATAAACTCGCCTAACTCAGAAAACTCTATTATCTCCTCTAGCTTTGACTTTATTTCTTTTTTGCTAATGCCCAGTAAAGCGCCTCTAATAAAGATATTTTCACGCCCACTGAACTCTGGATCTATACCTAGTGACAGAGCAATAAGAGAACCAATCGAACCTTTGATTTCGATTCGCCCATGGGTCGGATGGTAAACACCAGACAACATCCTCAACAGGGTTGTTTTTCCCGCACCGTTATGTCCTATTAAACCAACCCTATCACCGCTCACTATCCTGAAGCTTACGTCCTCAAGGGCTTTCACAGTAACTTTCCCATCTGCTCGAGAGTCGATTTTCCCACCCGTAGCGATCTGCATTAGCCCTTTTTTCAAAGATCTCGAAGAGGAATTGTAAATCGGGAAATCAATCCCCACGTTTTCAAACTCAATATATGCCATGCACGCTTATACCCAAAACGCTATACGTTTAAAATACTTACCATAGAAGGTGGCGGTAACAATCCAACCAACGACCGCCATTATCGAGCAAAGAAACCAAGTCTCACCGCTTGGTCTACTACCCATCAAGGGAGTGCGAACAATATCCATCAGATGATAAACAGGATTGACATCCAAAAGATAGAAAACCTTCTCTTTGGGTAACAGGTCAGGCAGCCACATTATAGGTGTCAGATAGAAAAGCACCTGTAACAGGCTCGTGACCATCTGTGGCAAGTCTCTGTATCTTGCACAACACGTTGCCAGCAAGAGTGCTATCCAAGACAGATTAGCAACCAATAGAATTAGCCCAGGGATAGCCCAAAATATATTCCAGCTCACGCCTCGTCCGACGAAAATCAATACAAGGGGAAATATCACGATATTGTGAGCGAGTATTATAAAATTCCTCCAAACGACTCTCATCACATAAACAAACATAGGCATAGGCAATTGCTTGATCATCGCCTCGCCAGAAACAAACGCAAGGCATCCCTCACTTATAATCGAGGAAATAAACCCCCAATAAATGATTCCAAGTGCCAAGAAAGGAAGGAACTCTTTGAGTGGTGTGTTGAATATGCTACCGAAAACCACCCCCATCGTAAGAACCATGACCCCCATACTGATGGTAAGCCAAAATGGGCCAAGTGCTGAGCGATTGTACCTTTGCTTTACATCTTGCCAGCCTAGCAGACTCGCCAAGCCTACCCGTCTTACCGATAGCATTAAATCTTTAAATCCTGCCGTGGTACTTCTTAGCAGCCCAACCATGTCAAATATACCCCAGCATGAAGGCTAAACGCTTCCACCCAAAAAGAACATCCTGACCAAATGGTCGTGAGTACATTAGCCGTCTGAATTCCTCTTTTTGCGAAAGCTCTAGCTGGCTCGCCAGATTCTCAATATCCTCAACATTAAACATTCCTCTATAAAGGCCATCCAGCTTTATTATTGGAACGCCTATATAGTGCAGAAATATATTATTTGCATGCAGCTGCGAACCGCTATTAAAACAATATAAGAAATAGGCAATCGCTTTCTCTTTCAGCTCGCCTATGAATCTTTCTTTGTTTATGTATTCTTGATTCTTGGGTATGAGTTCCTCTATATCGCCCCAGTCCTCCACATCAAAATAATACTCATCGCCCAACTCTTTTACTAAACTGTTTTTTAAATAAAAATTGGATTCGAGTGCATCTTCCCAGCTAAAGACCGGCCAACCAGTAAGTTTAGACTTCCTACTAAGTCTATCGAGCTTTACTACGATATCCGGATGCTCATCTATATACTGCGCAACGAAAGCAGCGTCATAAAGAGCACGAAAACCACCATCTCGTCCAACAACACTCTTGAGGCACTTAGAAAGCCCCATTTCGCCCCGTTCGATAACCTCTGGACGAATATCTGAATTCTTGTAGTCGCGCCAGTACGATTTTAACTTTTCTGACCTCAGTACCTTACCTGACATTGCGATACAAAAAGAGCCGAGATGATGTTCTATTTCGTGATTCTCCGTCGCCCCCAAGACATCTACAGAAGAATCGAAAAGTGACCCCAAGAAACTCCGGCAATGTTTGGAAGAAAAGAATACGCTGTCATTTATCATCAAGAGCCTTGGACATTCTTTATCCCAGCCTTTTGAATACACATGATCGAAGCCGAGTTTATAGCTGCCAAAGTCCCTGCCGAAATTGTCTCTCTCAATATAGCAATCCAGCAGTGCAGCATAACTGTCTTGCCAATCCAGCCGCTTTGTATTTACTCCTATCACATAGACCCCAAGAGATTTTGCAGCATGCAAGAGCTCTTGGGTATCGTTCCTAATGACTCCTTTTTCATACAATGCCATCAACATGATAGGCCCGCCGTTGTAAGAAGCTTCAACGACTACTTTCTTTTTCTTGGGGTTTTTTATCCTATCTAATAACGACCTAACCCTAAGATAGCCAATAATAAACTTCTTCGAAACCCACATGTAAAACTTATAGAAAAAACTCAGTATAAATCTCACAAAAACTCCTTATTCAAAACCGCTTAAGCAGCATGGAAGCGGCTTTTAGCTCCTAATAATTTCAATGACATAATCTTCAGCGTTGCAGGCATTCATTCTCGAGACGAGCGCTTTAGCAATACTTCATCTACGGTCAATTTTACGATCCAGTATTATCGATGTTTGAGTTTTCTTGACACCCTCTAAATTTCCGATACGATCCAATAGGTTATCGAGCCCCTCATGGGTGGTACAGCGCAGAAATGCTAAATAGTCGAATTGGCCGCTGACAGAAGATACCTCTTCTACTTCAACCATTCTTTCTAAAGCACGGACAATACCAGTTGTACTGTGAGGAAAAACACAGATAGCGCAATAAGCACGTACTGCGCCCTTTTCAAATTCCGCACTCAGACGCAAGCCATATCCCAGGATGATTCCAGCGCGTTCAAGGCGGCCGAGTCGGGAAACGACAGTAGTACGAGCCAAACCGAGTTTGCGAGCCAAAGCAGCAGTGGACTCACGAGCGTTCTGCTGCAATAGGTGAATCAGCTGACCATCGGTCTGATCGAATTTAGTGAGCATGGACCTTCCGCCTTGGCGAAGCTCCGGTGGCAAAACCGGCCGATTCGAGGAGGTCCCATTTTAGGCCCGCTAGCTCAGGGCGGCCAGAGCCAGCATCAAGGATTCGCGCTGCTGGCGTTGGTACAGCGCCATTTCGTCGAGCACCGGTGCGCCCAGGGCGGCTTCGAAGGCGGCACGATTGCCGCCGCTTTCGTACTCGTGCTGGCTGCCGGTGCCCAGGTTGGACTGGAAGATGCCAGCGGCGCTGACCGGCAGGAAGTCTTCGTAGGTGATGGGATCGGCGATGAGTTGGCCGGTGGCGATCAGGGTCTCGGGATCGCGGGTATCGGTCGCCGATTGGCTGCCGGGCGCGGCGCGATAGCGGAACCAGGCCAGGCCCTGGCGGCGCAGTTCGTCCCAGTCATCCGGCAGGTCCTGGAATACGTCGGCCAGGACGGTCGCATAATCGCTGCCCGCTGCCTTGCTGCGCTGACGGACCTCCTGCAGCAGTTCGTCGTAGCGCTGCCGCCCGGCCGGGGTGAGGGCCACGCCGCGCTGTTCGATCTCACCGAAGCGCGCGGTATGGGAGCCCTGGACGTCGCCCTGGAACAGGATGGGTTCTTCCAGCGCCTTGAAGCTGGTCTGGCGCAGCAGGATGGGGCACTGGCGCCGCGGCGGACCTTCGATGGTTTCCTTGGGCGCGATGCCGCGGGCGGGCATCCTGGCCTGGACGGCGTCGATGTCGAGGGTGCGCGGGGTCAGGTGGTTGATGTGTGGCCCCTTGAAGCAGACCACGTCGGCGATCAGCCGATGGGCGTCGTGCAGGCGCTGGTAGAGGCCAGCGTCGACGTTGGCCTCGCGATGCCAGCGGAAGGTCTCCAGGGCTTCCTGAACGAAGGCATAGGCTTCGGCATCTGTTAGCCCGCCCTGGGCCTCGGCGCGCTCGATCAGTTCCAGCGCGCCCGGGGTAAAGATGCGGCGCTCGTGCAGCACCCTTTCGGCCAACTGGCGCAGCTCGGCGTCTTCGATCAGCTCCAGGCGCAGCAGCGAGGTGAAGACGCGAAACGGATTGACCTGCAGAGCGGCCGGCTCGACCGGGCGGAAGGCGGTGGAATGCACCGGTACCCCGGCCACGCTGAGGTCGTAGTAGCCGACCGGCTGCATGCCCATCACGTCGAATAGCCGGCGTAGGGTGGCCAGCTCGGCGGCGGTGCCGACACGGATGGCGCCATGGCGCTCCAGGTCCAGCCGCTCCGCGGAATCCCCAGCGAAGCCCGGCTGTCCTGCATTCACCTCGGCAACCAGTTCCAGCAGGGTGCCGTACTGCGGCACTTCCTGGCGGTACATCGCCGACATGGCCTGGGAAAAGCGGGTGCGGATCAGATCCGGGGAAAGCAGCGACGGGGCGGTCATGGGAGCGGCTCCTGGCTCAGGCTAGAAGCCGATTTCGACACGCCCGCGCAGGCTGCTCAAGCGATCTTTGCTCATCGGATCATTCCCCGGGGGAATGGCCGGAATGCCTAGTGATCCGGGTGCTGGACCTTGGGCTTCTTCACGTGATCGGTGCCGGTATCGCTGCCCGAGCCGGCGCTGGTGCCATTGTCGGCTGCACCGACGCCGGTGCTGGGCGCCTTTTCCATGCCGTGGGTGCTGGTGGGATCGGGTTTCGCTGGGGTGGCGGGCGGATTGGTCGGGCTGGTCTGGGCGAGCGCGGTGGCGGACAGGCCAAGGCCGAGAACCAGAGCGGGAAAGAGCAGGATCTTGCGCATGGGAGGACTCCTCGACAGCGGATTCACTCCCTGTTGGGCACCTCCCACACCGGGAGGTGCCGCACCGCAGGTCAGCTACCGCTGGTGCTGGCCTTGTGAGTCTTCTTGTGGTGGGTGGTGGCCTGCTTGCCGCTCTTGGCGGGGCTGCTGCTAGTCGCGGCAGACGGCGATGCCGGATCGGTGGGTGCCGTCTGGGCGAAGGCAGCGGAGGTGGCCAGGAGGCCGGCGAGGGTCAGGCAGAGGGTGGTGCTTTTCATCTAAGAGCCTGTCCAAAGTCTGCTGCGCGTCGGCCAAACGGCGTTGAAAAGGCCTTCGGAATGCTCATTTACCACTCGTAAACTCCGCTTCCTCAGGCCTTTTCGCCTTGTTTAGCTCTAGCTCGCGAGACTTTGAACAGGCTCTAAGTCACTCCTTCGGTGGCTGATTGCCCGCTCAGTTAGCCGGCTTTCGCCCGGCAAAAGCGTGTTCTCGTCCACAGCCCAGCCCATGAGTAACAAGATATTTCCATCGACTGCCAAGGCGTTAACAGTCCGGCAAGGCATTCACTGGGGTGCGGCCTTGGGCATAATGCCGGCAGTCCCCCAGCGTGCCCGCCCATGTCCAAGCGTTCTGATCTACCCAAACGTCCGCGCTGGCGCAGCCTGTTGCTGCTGGCCCTGGGCCTGACGCTGCTGCTGATTCCGCTGCGCTATGCCGCCCAGCACTACTACGAGGCACAGCTGGCCGAGCAGAATGGCCAGACCCTGGATCTCTACGTGGCCAACCTGCTGGGGACGCTCAGACGCTACGAGGTGCTGCCGGATCTGCTCGGCGATCTGCCGGTGCTGCGCAACGCCCTGACGCAGCAGGGGTATGGTGCGTCCCAGGAAGCCGCCAGCCACATGCTCGAAGACATCCGCCAGCGCACCGGGGCCGACGTCATCTACCTGATGCAGGACGACGGCATCTGCCTGGCCAGCTCCAACTTCCGCCAGCCGGACAGCTTCATCGGACGTGACTTCTCCTTCCGCCCCTACTTCAAGGCCGCCATGCAGGGTCAACCCGGACGCTTCTTCGGTCTCGGCACCACCTCCAGCAAGCGTGGTTACTATTTTGCGGCCGCGGTGCGCGACGGGGCCGGCGCCATCGGCGTGGTGGTGGTCAAGGTCGATCTGGACAGCGCGGAACAACTCTGGGGCAAGGCCCCCGAGCAGTTGCTGGTCACCGACGACCTGGGCGTGGTCATCCTCACCTCCCATGACGCCTGGCGCTTCCGTGCCACCCATCCGCTGGACGAGCGCCAGCGCGAGCAGGTCAACGCCAACCGCCCCTATCCCACCACCGATCCCGCGCCCTTGAGCCTGGTGCCGGGTGCCTGGCTGACCCAGACCCGCAACCTGGACGAGGTGGGCTGGACCGCGCAGATCCTGGCACCGCGGGAGATGGTCGAGCGCCAGGTGCGCAGCGCCCTCTACGTCGGCGCGGCGACCCTGCTGGCGCTGCTCCTGTTGCTGGTGGTGATGACCCTGCGGCGGCGCCACTTCATCGAGCGCCTGGCGCTGGATGCCCGGGCCAAGCGCGACCTGGAGCTGAACGTGGAGGAGCGTACCCGCGACCTGCAGACGCTCAATGCGCGGCTGCAGCAGGAGGTGCACGAGCGCGAGCAGGCCCAGCGCGAACTGATGCGCGCCCAGGACGAGGCCGTGCAGGCGGGCAAGCTGTCGGCCCTGGGCACCATGTCGGCGAGCATCAGCCACGAACTCAACCAGCCGCTGGCGGCCATCCGCAGCTACACCGAGAACGCCGCCGTGCTGCTCGACCACGGTCGGCTGGACGACGCTCGCAGCAATCTCAAGCTGATCGGCGAACTGACCACGCGCATGGCCAACATCATCGCCCACCTCAAGGCCTATGCCCGCGGCGCCCGCCGCGCGCCGGAGAGCGTGGTGCTGCAGGGCGCCCTGGAAGACGCCCTGGCAATGG
>Ga0157359_1000086_pt1 | contig 26438 bp, 9 predicted proteins | sample AttcapACBM3_FD_111482 | JGI IMG/M metagenome (GOLD analysis project Ga0157359, IMG submission 111482) | Fungus gardens microbial communities from leaf cutter ant in Botucatu, State of São Paulo, Brazil - Atta capiguara ACBM3 | ecosystem: Host-associated > Fungi > Mycelium > Unclassified ...
ACAGCTAGCAATAAATAACCTTACTCTAATATCCATGTGTAGTCCATGCATCAACCTCATATCTTCCATAAGTGTTGTGGCAACCACTAGACACAAAGTCCAATAATCACACAAGATAGTAAAGTTCTTAGTAGGTTATTGATGTGGGAATTATAAGAAAAATTGACAAGGAGTCCCCATTGTATTGCTACCCTATCAGCCTATTGTTTTACTTAACACAATCAGCAAATTGTTTGAGAAAGTGATTGGTGAAAGAATACAATTTTTGACAATCTCTAACAACTTCATCCATCCATGTCAATTAGGTGGTCTTAAACAGAGAGCCACTTCTAATGCAGGAGTTGCACTTACTTATTTCATTCACATGGGATGAATCAAGAATCATACCACTAGCACATTAGCATTCAATATCACATAGTTTTTCCATTACTAAACTATTATCTACTTTTATCAATCTTGGACAAAGCCAGTTTTGACTCTAAAATCTTAACCTTTTTCCAAAACTATCTAATAGGTAGAAAAACTAAGTATCTCTGGAACAGTTCTTCTTCTCCATTTTTCAATATTGACATTGGAGTTGGACAAGGATCATCTCTTTTGCCAATTTTTTCTGCTTTATATCTTTCACCTATTTTTGAAAAACAGTTAAAAAATCTAAAAATCCCAATCTCCACACTTTCATTTATAGATGATAGACTTCTTATTGAACAAGATAACTCCATGACTATTTCAAATACAATCCTTTTCTGTAGTTACAATGTTATTTCCAATCTTCTTACAAAATGTGGGCTAACCATGGAACATGGAAAAACAGAAGTGTTCCACTTTTCTAGATCACAGGAAGTTTTCAATCCTCTCCCTCTTGACCTTATATCCATAGGAGGATTTGTCTTATGTCCCAAGACTACTTGGTGTTACCTAGGATTTATATTTGATTACAAACTCTTGTTTTGTCAATACATAAACTTTTATGCTAACAAGGCCATCTCAACAATTAAATACATCAAAATGCTAGGGAATTCATTGAGAGGCCTTAATCCTATTCAAAAGGGACATCTATACAGGTGTTGCACCCTACTTATAGCCTTTTAACTGTGGTATTACAACAAAGCACTACCTGCATATCCACTTGAAAAACTTAGAAAAATGCAGAGAAGAGCCACAATATAGATCATAAGAGTGTTTCATATGTCTCCTACATTAGAGATTAAAGCCATAGATGGTCTAATCCCTATTCATCTCCACTTGCAAAAACTCAATAGATGTCTTCTCTTACAAGTACATTTGTTGCACCCAAACTACATAATCAACTCACTTCTTGAATTAAGAGACCCTAACACTCAAGAATCTCATTATCTATTGCTAGATAAACTTATGCCTAGACAACACTCAAGCATCAAAGGCCCTTTAGTGGATATGGATAATAGATTTAACAATTTTTTTCCTTTCTTTTCTCCTTTCAATTATGAATTTTTACCAGGGAACAGACTTATAGATGTATTTCCAAATCATTTTTCATTTCATTCTTTGAATAGAAAAAACAATCACAACATCAAGAGTCATTTATGATATCTTGATAATATTATCATCTTAGCATCATCAGACCCTTACTCAGCAGTTGTTGTATCAGATGCAAGCATCAAGAACCAGGTTGCCACATTGATATCTCATATCCACAGTCATGATAATCCAGTTATCAAAACTATATATCATGCAGTTAAGGTCACATCTACTGAAGCCAAACTTTTTGCAATAAGATGCAGTATCAACCAAGCTACCCATCTTCCTAACAACAATCAAATTATTGTCATCACAGACTCCATCCATGCTGCCAAGAAAATCTTTGATTTATCATTGCACCCATATCAATTATAATCTGTGTCAATCTCTCAAGAACTCAGAGAATTTTTCAAGAAAGACAACAACAATCTCATTGAATTTTGGAATTGCCCAAATAATCAAAAATGGTATCTTCATAACATAGTTAACAAAGAAATGAAGAAATACAACATGTTGCCCATCTTCCCATGTAAATCATTATGGGACTTTAGCAGGAAAAATGAATGTGATAATATTCTCAAGAGATAGAAAATAACTTTTCAGATATCAGATGATAAAGGGCAAAAGTTTTTGGAACTTCTAGATGAAGATCTAAACCCAATCAAACTATTGATAGCAAATGGTGGGCCATAGCTTAAACAATTTGGCCATTCAAATTTGCTTTGTGCTAGAGCTACAAGAGCAATAGTCAATCATGTACCAATAGGTGAATATTGACTTATATTTTTTCCTAGAGAAGAATTTAAGTGTCTATGTAGTGAATATGTAGTGAATATCCTATTGAGACAAGATGACATATTCTATACAACTACAAAAGATACAACAACTACTAGAATCCAAGGTGTTATGGAATGCTTTGGACACTAACTTTTTTCTTTTTTCTTTATCTATTTTTCTTGATTTTATATTTCTTTTCTTTTGAATTTCTTTTCTTTTTCTTTTTCTTTTTAGTGATGATGAAGAGGCACGTGACATCGCAGTCACATGACATGTCACATGATGTGACATCATAGGCCTAGAACATAGTAGAAGGATCTGGAAGATGATGTCAGAATATATATATACAACATGGTGGCCTTGAGTAGGAAATGAGGTGGACATAAGGATGTAGCACAGACCATGTGTATTCTGTATATATAAGACTCTAATTTAGCAGAGACTCCTTGTCAAGTTCTCTTGTGAACTACCCACATTATATCTATCTTTGAGATTTACTTGCTTGTGTGATCATTTGTCATTGTGATAAGTGGTTGCCACAATACAAGGAGGAATTCTATTGTATATTTTATGCTCTTTCTAAGTTTAACAGTAATGCATTCTCTTTCAGAGATAGTATCACATATTTTTATTTTCCCTTTTCTGTTTATTTTCTTACCATATAGTTTGCATCTTATTATAAGTAGTTATAAAGTAGCTACCACAGTCTGCCTACATGCCCTGTGTGATAAATTGTCAATTTTTTAAAAAAAGAAGAGACATGTGACCACAGTTACATAATGTAATACTAAAGATAAGAATATTATAAACTTTATTTAGCTTATATCTCCATAACCAGTAGACTAATTTTTATAAAATAAGTTGTACTTAAAAGTCTAAAATGAGGGCTATCTGTGCATATGTGGGATGTACAAAAGCAACAACAAACAACTTATATATTAGACCATCAGTAACTGTAAAAGTTTTTATCACAAAATGAATTACTCACTTATTTATAACAGATATCAATAATCATCAATCATTATCCCTCATTATCCTTGACATCTGTATTGATCTTAATCATTATTGTCATCATTATTGAACTTCTGAATCACTCCTAAATCTCTGAGAGTGCACCCAAGGTTCAGATATCACAAATAAGTGAGTAGTTTATTTTGTGATAAAGAAACTAGAACAATGATGTTAAGGACATAGCTACAGCATGTTTATTTTGCAGTAATAGTATGGTAGACTTATGAATGGTACATGTAGTTTGGAGTAGGACTTGTAATAATAGTATATATATGACTACTTAGTGTACTATTAACCATCTTAGTTAGTGGTTACTACAAAAGATTAGAGAATATATTGTTTATTAATTGCTAGAAGACTATGGGAGCATTAGTAAGACTAAATGGTATTTAAATATTCATAAAAAGTCCTGAGAGCAATCTTCCATTTGTCTTCATCAGACATGTAGACCAAGTAGTAAGCATGATAAAGATCTATCTTAATATACCTTAGCTTTGTAGAGTAAGTTGAGTAGATCAGAAAACAAGAGAGAGTGGATAACAATCCTTTTAGTGATATAGTTAGGGCTATAAAATTCAATACAGAGAAGTAGTAATTCATCTCTCTTCTTAATAAAGAAAACTAAAGCATTGTAAGAAAAGAAAGTTGGTTAGATGAATTCTATATAAGATTTTTTTCAATAAATTTTTTCAAAGCCTCTTGCTTAGATACTGAAATAGAGTAATGTTAAATATAGCTCATACCTCATTATCTGAGATCTGTTGGTAGGCTCATAGAAGTCCAAGTGAGTAATTTATGTTATACTGGTCACATATTTCAGAAGAGATATTCAGGAGATGACTGGTGGACAAGTTTACCAAAAGGTGGAAGGTATGTCATTGCTAACACTGGAAATTGGTGATAGCTTTAGTTAATTCTCAGGATGAGACTTTATAGTGTAAACTACTGGCTTATATATTAAGTATGTTATTTAGGGTAGTTATCTAGAAATAGAAACTATTAAGTGTTATTCTAGTTCTAGTGATTCTTGGATATCTAGGATAGAAATTCATAGAGTTGTCAAGAGTCTAGTAAGGATATTCAAAGTAGAATAGAGAAGTGTAATTTATACTAGAAGAGATTAGAAAGTGTAGATGAGGAAGGGGGTGTTATCCATAAGTTGAAACAAATATAGCTATATTAGAATATGATAAGTAAATAGTATCAACTGGGGGGTTATGTATTTTTTTCCAGATTAATTTTGAGGCCATTAAGATGATGAGAAGTAAGAACTTTAGCTTTGTCACATATCATCTAACATTCACACTCTTCTCATCTTCTTTCAGTATAGATCACACTCCATTTCAATTATCCATCAACTTGAGAACCAAGCCCTGTATTCCTGATCAATTCTATGGAGTTCTAAAAGATGACCCCTCTAGTGTCTGACAATACAGAGTATACATGGTAGTAGAGTATTATTAGATTAACACTTTCATATTTAAGAACTTAGCCATCATATACAGTTTCTTAGTCTGATTATCAACTTGGGCTTGTGTCATACTCATCTTAAGTTCTTCCAAGCTCTTGTCATCTAAAATTATAACCATATAATGAATAGGCTAAGTGTAATGTTATACATTAAAGCTAAGGTCAATTATCTATATAGTATTATTTTTAGTTCTCTCTTTTCTCTCATACTGCTAAGTCAACCTTCTGTTTCTATCTTTCATGTTATATTTGTGGATACTCTCAGCAAATGTGAATCACCTCTAACAAGCTTTGAATTTACTGAAAATGTTGGAAAATTTATAGTACTTAGAAGGAACTATAGAAAGGTTAGAAGTAGACTCTATAAGATATATAAAGTTTGCCTGAATACCAGAAAAGTAAAGACAGATCTGAAAATTGCTAGAGCCTAGAAGTTTTAATGTATAGAGGAAAGCTAAAGTATCAATGATAGCAATATTGGATTACTTAGAGATAAATACAGAGCTTTCAGATAACAGTATGGAAACTGCAGAGTTTAGTGAATGCAGAGAGATAATAAGGTTGCCAATAGTATATTGACTATGACATATGACAGAACTTGATTTTTCTATAAATATGAATGAAAAGTTATCAACTTATTTACCTAGTCAATCAATAGATTGTATTAGGTCAGCCAGCTATATCCAAGGACTAAAGAGCAAGATGAATTAAGTAGAATGATATAGAAGTCCAGATTTCTATATTTATTAGAAGGAAAGACTACAAACAAAGCAACAACTTTAGAAATAGTACTGTTTGACATCTAATCTATTCTGAATATCTGTGGAAGAGAGTACTTTTCTTTCTAGTCTACTTATTCTCTTCCAATATAAATTTATTTAGTTTCTTTTCATGTTTGATCACTCCATTACTAATCACATAGTTTCTCATGATCTCTATAAAATTAATACTCATATTTAAGACATATAAATACTCTATAGTTCCTTAGCTTAAAAATCAACTAGTGTAGTACACTTGTCATAATGTACTTGGACACTAATATTTTTCTTTTCTTTTTATCTATTTTTCTTGATTTAATATTTCTTTTCTTGGACAATGAAGAGGCATGTGACCACAGTCACATAATACATCACATAATGTGATGTTTTCAATCTGGAATAGAGTAGAAAAAACTAGAATAATAATATTAGAAAACATATTTACCTTATGATAATAGTATAGTGGACTTATAGATAATATATGTATATTAGAAGAACTATTTATTGTTAGCATAGACTATGTATGTATAGTATAAATAAGATAGCAATTTATTAGGAACTCCTTGTTGAGTTCTCTTGTGATTTCTATGAGATACTCTACTTATAAGTTTACTTAGTAATACTATTGGTCATCTTAACTAGTGGTTGCTATAACAACACTGTTCTGAATGCCTATGCTTAAAAGTCCAACTTTATTCTTATTCTGCTTTCTGTTAATATTTTCTTTCCAAATATTACTACTATAACAAGTAGAGACACAGCATATCTGCTGAAGCCAAAATCAATCTGCATATATGTCATGATCTTAAATCCTTAGAGTGGAATAAAAGAACAAACTCTTGTATTAGAGTAAACACAAGAGAACTCGATAGAGAGCTCTTTACAAAGTAGTCGACCTTATATACCTATCTAGATGGTCCATGCTAGCTACTGTGCACCCTACTCTAAATGACTATGTGTAAAGCATAAGGTCAATATATGGTATACATATTGTATAATATCACTTCTTTTAGAATCTTCTACTTTCTTCTTTTATGTCCTATGATCCATGTTGTGACCACACTATCAAATGTGACTGATGTGACAGTGAGATCAATCACTTCTAACCCTAACCTCAGAGTTCTAAAAATAGAAAATGTAAAATAATTCAAAAGAAAATAGAAAATAGAAAATTAAAATTAAATTAAATTAAAGTCCATTGTTTTCATTTCTTACAATATATTAAATAATATTTCCATACTTTTCCAATGTCTTTTGTAAGGATATTAGTCTTACATTGAAAAGTTGTAAGTGTCTAGAAACTCTAGTTGATATTTGAATAAGATATTATACTATTATACCACTATTATATATATTATAGTAGGATAGTCCAAGCATATAGTCTATATACTTGACTGATCAGTATTTACAACTATAATTAACTATAGTACTACTATAGTGGACTAGATAATAGAGATCAAAATAATTAGAAGTGGCTATTAGTTCATTAGAAACTAATCTAGGTAATAACTAATCTAGAAGTGCAATTAAGCTCTTATAGAGTAGATCTTGGCTTATTTATTGCCAATATATCCTGACATTTTCTATAATTTTCCTGTGGATAGTTTTTTCTTTTAAACATGTTTCTTATCTGACAACTAGTAGGATTGAAAATGTCTTCAGGTTATGAGTACTCACAAAATTTGAGTCTACAAAGTAGTGAGTAGACATAAAGTCAACTAAAGTACAAAACAGGATTTTATTAAGATAATTCTAACCAAAGACCAAGAGTGAGAAAAAGAAAATGAGAATCTAAAAGAGCAAATATGTTAAGTCTAACAGAACTCATTACTATACAAGAAAGTTGAATACTGCCCTTAGTTTGTATAAAGCCCTAGAGATGACTCTTTACTTTTTCAAGAGATTCTGAGAAGTTGTAGCTGCAAAAGAAGTAGTAGTTTTTTGAATACTATAACTCTTAGAAGTGACTGAGGCTTGTTTTTTAGGACAGAAGTCCAACTTATAATCTCCAGTTCAACAATAGAAACAGAGATTGTCATTGAGCCTCTTCTTTCACTCATTATTTGTCAAGTTGATAAATAAAAAGTAAGATGGAACTCACTTCAAGCAGATATCCATGGTTAGTTATAACAGAAAGAAATCAGATTAAGTATAGAAACTTATCTGGGTTATGAATCAAACTTGGAAGCTTATCTGTAGATGGACAATATGACTTCAGATAATGACCTTAGTCTTAACTTATGTATTGTACCTACTACTTGTCATATAGTCATAATTTCAAAGAATTAGAGATTAGTAAGAAGAGAGTTCTTATATAATTTTAGTTAGAAGAGTATTGGGAAATTCTTAGTCAAATTTCAAACTAGAGACTACAAAGTACCTACTAAATCTTATATACTAAGTCTATAGTTGAAACTGTAGCTAAGATAGTAGTAGTGTAGAGAATAACTAGAAAGATATTATAGAGTTAGTTTCTAAAATATAAAATAACCAGAAGTCTAGATAATGAGTTACCAGGATGTGAAATACAAGAGGTTAATCTATATGCAAATGATTACAGATGTAGAAGTATACCTAGATATATTAGAGTTCTGTTTGGAAGTTAGAAAGTGAATGTCTCAGATATCTTGGAAGTCAGTTTATAATATTGCTAGTCAACTTGCCATTGTTCACCAACTTTGATGAAATATTTTTCTGCATGGAACTTGATTATTTCTCAAAAGAAGAAAATAATAAATTAGAGAGTTTGGAGGATAATAACTTAGTAAACAAAAATGTCAGAAATTGATAGAAATGATTCTGGTAGGTTGCAGAGTTTGTGGTGAAAGATATCAGAGTTGAAGAAAATGAACTTAGTTTATTTTCTATTTATCTTCTTATCTTAAACTCAAAGTTAAGGTTATAATATAATGTCATATGTAACTATTACAATTGCTATATATTGTGATAAAGCATGACAGCTGTCATAGTCAAAGTCACATAGTCATATATTATATAAAAGAATATAGAATATAGAAGATTCTGGAATAATAATATTATATTATATATATATCACATGCTTTATGAATAATATATAGTTTTTAGGATAGGTTAGTATTAGTCTCATATAAACCACTAGCTAGCACATATAAGGTAAACACTTTATACTAAAAACTCTATTAAGTTCTCTTATATTAACTCAATACAAGGTTTCTTTTTTACTTTAACACTTTGAGGTTTAAGTTATAATATTAGAACTTAATTTCTATTTCTGAGACTGTTTAACACAGAGTCTTCTCTACATCTTTTTCCTTATTTTATTATCATCCTCAACCAAAGGCTGTTATAAGACGAGAGTGTGGACAGACTTGGACTAGGGTTAGGATTAAGTATTATAATTATTAGTCTACAACAGAAGAGAGATAGGAGATAAGCACATGACCTGGAAGTCATGTGATAGAGTCTAGAATGGTCTAGAAGGATCAAGAGGAGTCTAGATCAGAGTTAGGGTTAGGGATGACATCAAGGGACATAGGTTCCTCATGGTGTACACATAGTATGTACATGTACAGCAGAGATTAAGAGTATGATGTCAGGGCACATGTAGGAAGCATGGTAGCCTTAAGAAAAACACATGTGGATGAGTAATAGAACATGAGGACAATGCATGGACATAAGGGCAGGTAATTATTGTTGTAGTATGGACTAGGAGCCTATAGAATATATAGAGAATTAATGCAGCGAGGGCTCCTTGTCAAGTTCTCTTGTAATCTCCACTACTAGATAGTTATCTGAAAGCTTTGCTGAAGTAAGCAAACTATGAGTGTCATTCCGGCGAGTGGTTGCTATAACAAAGGCAACACCACCTTTAGTTAAGAAAAATTATTAGACTCTTGTTATAACTTAAGATCTTGAGTAAAGACAAAAAATTGTTAGAAATAGACTAGCTACTGAACCAGTTATGCTAAAAGTGCACAATATCAAGCTTATATTTGATATCTAGCTAGTACTATATATATACTTCCATACTGTACTTCTGATAAAGATGACTTTTGTATTAAGTAATATAATAAAACTCTATTAAGTTCCAAGTACAAGTTAGTCTACCTTATATACTTTAGACTGTGATCTAAGCACATACTACAACTAATCTACTCTAAAGCTCATATACTTGCTATGCTATATAATATCATCTATTTTAGAATCTTTTATATTCTTTTTTATATTATATGATTGTGTGACCTGTGACTGTGACACCTGTCACACATCCATTAAATTTGTGACTTGTGTGACTGTCACACATAACATTATATTACACTTCTTTGTCTAAGTTTAAGATAATAAAAATAAAAATAAGATCCAAAAATAAAATAAAAAGAAAAATAAAGAGCAAGAGAATAAAGTTGAGTCAATTGTTCACAACTTTGATAGCTCTAAGTATAAAGAATATATTAGCTAGACAAGAAAAGTCTAGTTGTTTATATTGTATTAAACCTTACTAGTACTTTATAAATATATATGTCAAAGCTGAAAGTGGTGGACTCTAATTATTTTTATTTTCTTTTTCATTTCTATTTTCTTTTTGATTTATTTTTCTTTATTCTATTTTTAAAACTAGAGTTAGAGTTAAAGTGATGGGATCATACTATCACACATCAGTCACATTGGATAACATGGTCAAAGTAATGGTTACAAGTCACATGATACATAGAAGAACATAGAAGGTTCTAGAAGGATGACATCATACAACATGTATAACACATGTTAATCTTATAGCATATATATGGTTATTTAGGAGTAGCTCACACAGACTATTAGATATGAGTATATAAGGTAAACAATCCTGTACAGAGTTCTCTATCAAGTTTTTTTGTGTAATCCCTATACAAGGTTCTTCTTATTGACCAACTCTAAGGTCTTTGAGTTGTAATAATATAAATTTTTATAGATGCATTAGCTAGTTGTTTTTCAAGTAGTAGCTCTATACTATTGGTCTACTTATAATTAGTCCATACAAGAGAATGACAAGCATTATTAAAATCTTATCTAAAATAAAATGACCTTCTTAGGTTAAAATTATATATATTTTCCTTGGAATAGTAGTTGGTTTATTAAGTAGATAGTAAATAGTGTTGTTATATTAACCACTAGTCTAAGAATAACCAATAGTGTTGTAGCAACCACTAAACACAAGATCCAATAATCACACAAGCAAGTAAAGCTCTCAATAGGCTATTAATATAAGAATCACAAGAGAACTCAACAAGGAGTCTCTGCTGGATTGCTACCCTATTTATATAAGTTACACATGGTCTGTGCTACAAATAAATACTCCTGCCCTAATGTCCATGTGTTATCTATGAGTGTACCATGTATATATCGTAAGGTAGCTATGCAGTTAACGTGTTCCTTGACATTATCCATCTAGACTATTCCAGCCCACTCTAGTCTATTTTAGGCTTTATGACATCACATCATGTGACATGTCATGTGACTACAGTGTCATGTACCTCTTCATTGTTATTAATATAATAAAAGAAAAGTAAATCCAAAGTAAAATCCAATATAAAATTCTGAAGAATATATAAAGAATATTACTGCTTTATTCTTTACTATATTATAACAAATAGACCACTAAGTAAACTTAAAAGTAAAATATCTTATGGAAATTACAAGAAAACTCAACAAAGAGTTCTCAATAAATTGTTACCTTATTTATATGATACATACATAGTCTGTGCTAATAATAAATAATCCTATCTTAAAGTATGCATGTTGTTCATAAGTCTATTATACCATTATCACAAGATGAATATATTTCTTGATATTATTGTTCTAGTTTCTTTTATTATATTCCAGACCTATGACATTACATTATGTAATGCATCATGTAACTGTAGTGACATGCCTCTTCATTGTCTATGAAACTGAAAAAGAGAATTAAAAGAAAAAAAATATTAAATCAAGAAAAATGTTCATGTCCCAACACTCTATAACAAATGTAAGAAGAAGGCCCACTAACACTTACTGAAATAGATTCAAGTTCTGAGTATAAATTCAAGGAGGGAACCAGCACTAGTTCTATTCTACCCTTTTATACATTATCATCTCCTATACTTCTACCACTTTCATTATCATTATCTACACCAATTGATTTTCCTCCTAATTACAATAACATGAGTTAATATAATATAAACTAAATTTTATATTAGATGAGGTAGTAGCAGAAGCAGATAATGGTATCATAGATATTATTAGTAGCTAGAGAAAGAAGAAAAATAGGAGTAGAGACAAGAGCTTTCAGATCCAACATTATGTTACAATTGAGGACTAAGAGTTAAGTCGACAAAAGAATCTTGTATTAGATTAACATAAGAGAACTTGATAGAGTTCTAGCTACAAAGTGTCTATTTTATATACACTTGGCTAATAGTCTATACTATACTAAACCTAGCCTACTCTAAAAAACATATATACTACATATATTATATTCTATGTTCTGTTTATATTTGTTCATTCTACTGTAGATATCCTTACTAGCCTTTGTTAACTTCATAGACCTCCTCTCTCTAACATCTAAGAACCACTAGAATCAGAGTAACTCATTTAATAGTCTTTATTCCAGATAACTATTTTGGATAGTATATCTAGTATATAATTTGGTAGTTTATACTATACTAGCTTATTCTAAAAATCAACAAAAACTAGCACCTATCTCTAGTGTTAGCAATAATATATCTTGCTACTTTCTGGTGATTTTCCACCTGCTAAATGTTAGAAATAGACCAGTTACTGAACCAGTTACACTAAAAGTATATAATATCAAGCTTAGCTTTGACATCTGGCTGGTACTATATATGTACTTCATACTATATCCCTGACACTAAGTCTTTAAGTCTCATTCTGAAATATATAACTAGTACAACTAATAGAGGCAGAGTATACAAGCTAAAGCCAAAGGTCATTCCAATCTATCTTCTGCATTCTCAGATAACATATAACTCACTTATCAGGACTTCTGAGATGCTCTACTAGATCTCAGATAATGAAATATGAACTATATCTAACAATATACTATTAACATATAGCATAACATCATTGTTCTAGAAATTTCTACAACCTTTTGTATGATATGTGACTAATGTATAACATCATGTCATATTATATGATGTCACACTAACTCCTAACCCTAAGTTCAAAATAGAAAAATAAATGAAATAAAAATAAATAAAGTTTATTATCTTCAACTCTAACATACTAGGTCAAACATAGAAGTGGCCAAGCTACTAATATTCAATAAAAATACAAGTAAGATTTCAGAGTTTTTAACAACATACAGACCTTATATAAGAATAGGGATAAGAAATGCTTTAGTAGAGAAGTAGATTCAGTGGGTTTTATTATATATACAAGAAAGATTAGCAGATATTTAGAAAAAAAGTGTAATAGTATCATATGCTAAGTCCATTCATCTAAATACATCCCTGTGGTGATTCTGTCTTCCCAACATTTATTTTACAAGTCTATCTTCCATAATGGGGATACTCCTATATGACTCAGTCTCCCATGGCAGAATCCTAACTCCTGTTAGTGTCTCACCACTAAAATCCTAAGTATCTCCTATAGTTCTTTCTTATATATAAGATTAGTAGTTATATTATAATTTGCTAGTCTGATAATTGACTAAGATAACTGAAGTTGTAACTACATGACAGACAGACAGCACAGCACATAAGCTGAAGCCAAGGTCATTCTACAAGTTAATGCATCTTTGAATCAAACTCTGTAGACTTTTATCCTTGGTGTGAACTATGCCTGACAAATAGAGAATTTGAAGAATAGAAGTCTAGAGTTTCCAATAGTAAGAGAATTTCTTTCTAATCTGAAACAAGAATTCAGATTGGAATGACAAGTTAGTTAAAATAGCAGAGCTGATGAAAATTGAGCAGAAAGGTAAAACAATAGAAGAATTTGTATAAGAGTTTAGAAGAGCAGCAAGAGGAAGTAGTTTCAAAAAATAGCTATTAATTAAGAAGTTCAAGAGAAATATAAATGAAGTAATTTGGAGAAAGTTGATAGAAGCAGAATATCCTCCTAAAAATATTGAACAATGGTATGAGAGAATAATAAATTTGGATAGATATTGGAGGGAAAGCAGGAGAAAAGAAAGATTAAGAGATAGAAAGAAGACAGTACTAAGAACAAACATGTTAGTAAATAATAAAGGAGTATAAAGATAACAACTGCTACCACTCCAAGTGTGGCCAAAAAAGTAGGAGATTTAGCAAGTGCTAATAAGACTTGTACCAATGAAAGAGATAGAGAAAACAAATACAGTTGTGACTAACCTACAACAATAACAGACAAGATTTGCACTTAGAAGGAATCTATATGTTATGAATATGGATTAGAGAAGAAGTTGTTATAACTGTAGGAGTTTTAATCATATTGCAAGATATTATAGAAATCAGAGAATAGTTGAACAAGAAAGGAAAATTAACTACTAAGATAATAACAAAAATTTAAAAGAGAATAAGAACTTAATAGTTCTTAATTAGGTTCTTCTATAAATAAGTTTTCAATACTCAGTAAATATCAGAGTTGTAAACAGTGGACTTGATTTTTATTTATTTTCTTTCTTCTTTATTTTTTCTGTTTTTCTTTTACTTTATTTTGGTTTTCACCTTTATTTTAAACTTAGGCAAAGAATGTAATATAATAGTCACACAAGTCATAAAGCATAATGGATGTATGACATCTGTGACAGAGTGGTCACATATGTCACAGTCACAAGTCACAAGATCATGTAATATAAAGAAGAATATAGAAGGTTCTAAAATAAATAATATTATGTAATATAATAATAACATATTAGTTTTATAAAGTGTATATAGACTTTAGGGTAGGTTAGTTATAGTGTGTATAGACTATAGTTTGTAGTATATGAGATAAATATACTCATCATAAAATAAACATATTATAGACATACACCTTAATATTATTCTTCTAGTTTTTTCATTGTCTCAGAAAATAAAATAAAAGAGAAGAAAAATCAAATCAAATCAAAATACAATATAAAAATTCAAGCATACTATAGCAAGGAACTGGAACAATATCTATAGTTCTTTGTAGACTATAGACAAAAGAATTTGCCAGAATAGTTAGTAAAAGCAGAACTTGTAATAAACAGTAAAATATATTTAGCAACTAGGTATTACAATTTAAAAATTATAGAGTGAAGTTAAAAGAAGAACCTTGTATTAGATTAATACAAGAGAACTTGATGAAGTTCCAGTTACAAAGTGTTTATCTTATATATACTTGGCTAATGATCTATATATACTACTTTAAAAGGATATGTGTACTATATGCTATTAACATGTGAAATGATGTTATTACTCTGAAACCTTCTACAATGTTCTATATGACATATGATTGTGTGACCATAACTTGTGGCAGTTATGTGTAACATCACACTAAACTCTAATCCTAAGTTTAAAAAATAAAATAAATAAAAATGAAAATAAACAAAGTTTACTGTTTTTAACTCTGATACTAAGATATCTCTATTTCTAGCAAATTATTGGAAAGAACTAAGAATGAAAGCAGATATTAGGAAAAAAGTAAAAGTAAAAAAGACAATAGAGTTTGTGAAGAGAATAAAGAAAGTATAAGAGAAAGCTGTGATAGTATTAAGAAAAGTATAGATGAAGATGAAGTGACAAGCAGATAAGAGAAGAGAAGAAGCTAAAAAGTAGAAGAAAAAGGATAAGATAATGCTGAGTATAAATAATTTAGTATTCAAGGAAAGACTAGTAAAGAAATTAGTAGATCAATATGTTAGTTTATATATCATTGACAAGATAGTATCTACTAATATAGTTAATTACAATTACCAACTTTGATGAGAATTTACCTAGTTGTAAACATTAGTTAAGTAGTGAGATATAGAAAACAAGTAGAGAGATAAAAGATAGAAGTGATGAAACTAATAGAAGTAGATAGAGTTAAAGAGTAGGAGGTGGAAAAAATTTGAAACAAAAGAAAAATAAGAGAAGTAATAAAGTATTTAGTAAGATAGAAGAGGTTTATGACAAAGAACAATATATGGAAGAGAGAAGAGAACTTAGAGAATGTAAAAGAAGCAGTGGCAAAATTTGGAGAGAAAATAAGTACAGAAGTTAGAAAACAAGAAAAGCAAGATAAAGTAGAAAAAAAAGACTTTATAAGAAGAAAGTTAGTAGGAAAATATATAGCAAAGATATTATATAAGTAGGATAATGAAAAGTTTAAGAAAGAATATTTAAAAAAGTTGGAGAAAAACTAGTGAAAATGAAAGTTAGTTTCTCTAGAGGAGAAATCTTAGAAGAGAGAAATAATATTAGAGTTAAAGATAATAGACTTGTTTTATTTTATTTTATTTTCTCATTTTTAATTTACCTCCTTATTTTGAACTTAGGATTAGAGTTATAGTATAATGTCACAGCTGTCACATATACTACAGTCACAGTCACACAATCACATATTATATAGAAAGATATAGAAGATTTTAAAACAATATTTACTATATATTAACTTTATAGATAATACATAGTCTTTGGGATAGATTAGTATTAGTCTTATACAGACTACTAGCTAATATATATAAGATAAATATTTTGTACTAAAAACTCTATTGAATTCTCTTATACTAACTTAATATAAGATTTCTCTTTAATCTTAATACTTTAAGATTTTAATTCATAACAGAAAAAGTTTTATCTTGCTTTCTGGAATGAGACTTAAGAATCTCTTTTTCTGCTTGTTATATATGATTACACTTGTAGTTACACTTTCAGTAATGATAATCAATGTTTATTGCCAAAAAAAATATATTTTGAAATAAGACTAGCTTATCTTGTTTTTCAGTAGAGATGGATTCTGAATTCTATTGGGAAAACCCTGATAATACTTGTTGTAGCAACCAACACTATAATATTAAGGTACGCAAACTTATATAAAACTAGTATATCTTTGTCACTCTTATATTGGAGTTTACAAAAGAAACTCAACAAAAAATCTTCTACTACAACATACACTATATATGCTAATACATGCTAGTCTATGCTCTACAATATATAACCTACTCTAAAGTCTATACATTGTCTATTTCACTATACCATAACTACACAATGGATATGCAGTAGCTATACTCTCTGAGATTATTATATTAGACTTTTCTACTCTCTTTTAGACCTATAATATTACCTCATGTGGCATAGTTACATGTATCAATCACATGATTCTCTATTGCTAAATGAAAAAAATATAAAATCTATAGAAAGTATTAAAAGAAAATAGAGTTTAGAAATATATCATAACAATACTGATGATATATCATACTATTTCCCTAACCAAGTTGAGAGGCATAGCATATAAAATATATGTTATAAGTAAATATCTTGTTACCAGACTTTATACAGAGATATTGGCTATTTTACTAATTTAAAAGATGTCCTGATATTTCTAGGTAAGACTTATCTCAAAATAGTTTTGGGTAACTTCAGAGAGATAGGTTATTACAAAGTTAATCTTTGTGATGTCTATATTGAATTATATAAGATTTGTGTGAAAATATAAATGATATTGAAATAGGATATTATTAAGCTTGTTAGGCTCAGTGCTACTAAAGATGTTAGGGATATAAGGTTTATTTTCCTATGAATTAGTGGTTATTGTGGGAGTTTAACTAGTGTTAATTCATGAGTATATCAGCCATTTATTTTGACTGTGCCAAAGTTTTGACTAGTAGCTAGAAAATAAAGGTTGAGAAATTTGATGTTGAGAAGGTCTGGAAGCATTCTACCATGTCTGCAGAAATGACGCTAGGACCTGCAATAGATAAAACTGTCCATGTATTCTGAATGGTATAAGTAGAAGACTATAGAAAGGAGAGTTCCTGTTGATGGAGTCATCTTGAGTACCACAGAGCATTTTAAAAGAAAGTCCCCAGTAAGATGTTTGTCTAACTTCTAGTATTCTATAAAATGAGAGGGGTAACTATTAGAAGAGACTACTTGGAAAGACTGAAAAAAAGTTGTTCAAGAAGTATCAAAGTTATGCTATGGTTTTTATAAAGCTCACTCTGAAGCCTCAAAACTTCCCATGATTAGAATTCTAGAAAAGACTTACAGTAATGGTACAAAGACATGATCTTAGAAGATGTTACAATTGATATCTCATGCTTTACAAAAGGTTGCCTTATGAACAACATGTGTTGGGGTTGTTTCATTGTCTGACTCATTATAGGCTGCATCTTGCTTTATCCATGTATATAATCAGTCAGTGCCTTATGTAGTAGTAGAGGCCTCCTCATGTTTTCCCTCATTGTTTCCTCATCTCTAATATATACTTCTCATGGACAATAGGTATATATAGCTGTAGATACTCTCTTGTATCCTTATGCTTTACCAATTGATCCATCCCCTATTCCTACTCAAGTCTTTGCCTAAATTGCAACCTGAGCCAAGCTAAGGTCGTAACAGGAGGGGGAGTAATGTTCTGACACTTTTACATTACACTTGGGTTGATCCCCATTATTTTGACTTGATTGCATGACAGTTTAGTATATATAGTCTAGTACATTTACTTTGTATCTTTAGTCTTAGTCTAGCCACTTATTCTTATTGTTCCAAACACTGGACTCCGAAGTTTCGTAACAGCTACACAGTTTGATCCTAGGGTGGTAGGCCATTACACCTGCTGCTGCACACTAACCTCTAGAGTTGTTGCTAAGGTGGGCTGTAGCCAGGGTAACTCAGAGATGAGTGAAACAATCTCTTGCAGGACAAGGCATGTGTGGAGTGTTTAGTCTGGCGGCAGATAGCAATAAAAGAGTGGCAAACAGAGAAGCTGCTACAATTGACATGAACTAAGCGATTGAATTGGCAGCGGTTGGAAAGAGGGGTCTGAGAAATTTTTTGATCGGCGACATACGTTTCTTCTAGCTGAGGACCGAAAACAAACTCATTAACGAAGAGGGGCAGCAAAAAGATACTGAGGGCTGTCCAAAAGAGGAAAAGGGCTCGGGTGCGAATACACGTGTATTTTCTCCCGACGCATTAATTTGACGAGACCAGGGTCTCATACCGCCCACTACAAAAGGCAACCGAGCTATGCAAGTTCATCTTCCTCCCGTTCTCCAACTTGCGTCTCTCATCATTCTTCCGCACGCCCACGACACTTGTGCCTACCCGTAAGCAGCTCTGCTCCCTGCCTCCACTTCCGCATTTAGTCGCCTTCCATGTAGGACCAGAACATGCATCCTCCTCAGTCCAAACCTCAAGTTGTCTTCTCCAGCGATGTCTGCAATATGGATGACTGGGCCTGCCGTACCCGCATACCACTCACCACAGCGGGGGCTCTCGGGTCTACTTATGCTCGTTCCCACCGCTGGCTGCAACAACTCAAAAACCGCCTTATTCGGGAACATGGTTGGGTCGAGATACCCACAAACGACCATCGACTCTTGATCTCTCTTGAATCTACCTCAATCTGGCGTTCTTCCGTCGGCCTACCTGCCGGTCCCAGGATGAAACTCCAGCTTCCTATTCACGCCAGCTCGTTTTTCTCACCCGAAAGACGAGTTCAATGGGAAATGGTTTTCCATAGCGATACTTTCGAGTCTATGCGAAAGATTTGCCCTCCCATCAGTGACATCTTGAACTTGATTCAATGCTTGCTCACTGGTCTCGTCACACTCGTATTCGAGGAGCATCTTCCCGATGGTCGCTATCGAACAACACGAGGCATTCCACCAGTATCATGGATCAGTGAAAATGAAGCAGCGCTTGTCGAGATCTTTGGACAAGTACACTTTAAAGCCTTGAGAAAGGCATGCAGCGACACCGGTGTGGCGTTTAAACTCGACGTCTTCCCCAAGTAACCGTCATTTCGTTGATCTTGTGTTCGTCATGTAGAATTTCATATTCCATGGCCCTATCATTATTTTCAAAACATGTTTTCGTCCCCGCATTTCGCTCTTGTTGCTTCCCGAGCTTGCATCAACATAGACTAATACGCGCATATTTACTTTTCCAACACTAGAGCCTTATAATATAGCTGTATGTAGTTCTGTAACACATTCGACGTGCTCTTACGAAAAAGCGATGCTCATTTTTGCCTTGCAACAGCATCATATTGCAGCGAATGTTCTCTCTGTCTTTCACAGAATCACAATCTTGGGTGCTGGGAAATTTGAATTTAGCCAAGTGTGATCTTCTAGTAAGGCTCCGGACAAGATTCCCTGAGAACGGACACATAATCTGGCTGCAGATGGCTAGTACCTTATCATGGGGTTAACACCTGGTTTGAGCTATAGGCATCCATCACTCGAACATCTTCTGGCATTATTTCAACCATCACTCTGATAGTCCATTACCTTGCTGTCTATCGGATTGCACGATATCGTAGCTACTACTGCTCACGTCGACTGTCGCAAATTTGCAATGCCCCACTCCTGACGTCTCTCCTTTCCCATCCAAGTAGATTCAGAAACCCTTGGTAGTACTAATTCGTAGTCAAACCTAGGTTGGATTGGCTTAAGAGAATGGTTAAGCTAGTTAAGACAGGAGGTATCCAACGTTGCTTAGAAACGCCCCAGGAATTTATTTTGAGCTTTCTAAGATCCGGACTGCTCAAATTTTGGTTGAGTCTGGAAAAATATGGGCAGGAGTCAGTCTAGATGCGGGGGCCTTGTCGATGGCTGTGGACCTCGAAAAGCCATGACTCTGTCCAGACGCCCTTGAACTCCCCCATCCGGATTTTTTCAGTCTGATCTCCCAACATTTTTCGAAAAAAAGAATCCAAGAGTGCTTCCCAAGCAACGTTGTGCCAAGTTATAATACTTTGCACGAAAATACTAGCTCTGTTACAACTCCATCTTGACTCGATCCCATAGCTTCCATAGTCATCGCAATAGTTGTGACTCAGTCCATGGAATTTTAGTATAAAGTAGAATAGTTTCATCAGTCTGACTGAGACTGCTTATTGTTCCAATCATAAGACTTCCAAATCATCCCAGACATCTATACTCTTACTCTTTATTTTATTTGCACTCAAGGGAAACACCCCCATTTATCAACAATGATTTCTTTACAATTGATTATCACCATTCTTACAGCCATTATTATATGTTGCGAAGCACTCCGCTTAGTAAGCATATGGCCCATGATCAGATGGCCCATGATCAGTAGTCTTAATTAGGTAGTCGATGTAAAATTTACATAGGTTGACCTCCTACCAATACTACTCATCTTTTGTCATTGCTCCCTTTCAGCTCTCCATTGAAGTATACATCATGGGTAAGTGGTTGCCAGTTGTCCACACTGTGCCATGCTGCTGTGCACTCTGTTCCTTCCAACATTATACTCTTCAGAAGCCAAAGCATTATGGCAAGACAGGAAGAACTCACTCAAGAACAAAAGAAAACACTAGGAAACAGCTGTTAAAAGTGATCTTATCAGTCTGACCACAGTTACTGTGGACTTGGTCTTGAGATTGCATCTCATTTAGTTAGTACATTACATGATCACATGTACTACTATCTGTGAACATGTTTTATAACTCTTAGTTATTTACAGTTATCCACAGGTAAGATGTTATCTTATGACCTTTAATTTAAAGTTGTTCACAGTAACTCCTGAGTAATCAGATTACTTTCTAAGGCTACTAGAACCTCTTGATCATTACTTATACTCTATTTAATAATAGTATCAGACAATTTGAAAAGAAGAAACTCAAGATTTACAAGAAAATCAGAACAAAAACATCTAATATCAGATATGGTTCATACCAGGAGGTAAAAGCCCATGCCCATGGGTTAGCTTAAAGTTGTACTAGGTATGGAAACTCTATACAAAGTATACAGTATTGTAGGCTTCTCAAAACAACCTTGGCTTCAACTTATATACTACACTATCTGTCTACTATATGGTTATAACTCCAGAAGTGAAGCAGAGTCTAAGAGGAGTGAGTACTAATAATAGTATGCCACCAAAGAATACTAGAAATAGAATTCAACTGAAATAATTAATTATCAGACTAGTAAAATACAATATATTTACTAGTCTTATATTCAAGTAGTATAAAAAAAGAAACTTGGGAGTTTTAGAGTACAGCTTTAAGAAGAAGTTTTAGTGATGAAATACTGAAAGAGGTCAAATAAAAGAACTCTGCTATAGAAGACTAAGTATAAGGCTATTATGGAAGATAGACTTTTATTAGGGTTTTGAGTGAGATAATACCACCATGGAGAATAGACTTTGATCAAGTAGACCTAGTATATGATACTTAAAGACAATTCAAATGAAGTAGCAAATCAAATTAGTATTAACAAATAATAAGGATGTATTTCAACAGTTAAGAGATTACAAACAACTAAAAAAATATTATGGTAATTATAAATTAGAATAACTTGAAGCTACACTATTACAACTCAAAGATCTTAGAGTTAATCAATGAATAGAACCTTGTATTAGGGTTAATATAAGAGAACTCAATAGAGAACTCTATATAAGATCATCTACCTTATATATCTCAGACTACTGGTCTGTGCACTACTACTTTAGCCTATTTTAAATAACCATATGTTTACCTTAAGACTATTATATATATAATATATAATATAATGTCATTCCTTCTAGAACCTTCTACTATTTTTCATCATAGCACATGATTATGTGATAGTGTGACAATGACATGTAACATCCCACTGATCCCTAACTCTGGTTCTAAAAATAGAATAGACTGAAAGAAAAAGAAAAGAAAAGAACAGAGAAGAAAATAACATAAAGTCCAATCTTTATGTTTCTAATATATACTTAGATAGATATTTATATAGCTTTTATAGAGATTGTAGGAGAAACTTGTTAGATATAGCTTCTATCTTGATAATTGAAAGAGCAGATGAAGTATAATACTTATCTGTGATGTATGGAATATAGATATAGAACAATCTTTGGTTTTAGCTTATATTGTTGGAGAACAGAATTCATGATAACATAGTATAGTGTAGACAACTGAAAACCACTTACCAATAGTAAGTTCTATAATAGTAAGCTTAGAAGCACAAGTGATGACAGAAGACAAGATAATAGTATAAATTAACTTATATGAAAATTTTACATTGACTATCTAATTAGTTATACTATTAATTGTAGTATAAACACTTAGTAAGTAGAATGCTTTGCAACATACTTCCTTACTTAAAACATCAACTATTAAATGATAGAAGCATAAGTAGATGAGCTTAGAGTATTTCTAAGCTAAAAGATAGATAAAAACAACTGAATAAGACTTAACCAAGATTTTTAGTCAATATATCAGCAGGATTCTTTTTTCTGCCAATATGATATAGTTTGATTTGTTTGTTCTTAATTAAATCTCTTTTATAGTGATAGCAAATATTAATATATTTGAAGTACTTCTCTTATATAAAATTGGATCTCTAGAAAAGTAAACAAGTTGATAGCTACAATTAAAAAGAATTATGTATTTAGCCTTAGTTAAAGATGGAGCTACTGTCTTTTATTGGCAACTTATCTAGGATGTTACTCTGTGAGCTATGAGGGTAAAGTAACAAGTTACAAATTTACAAGATTTTAGATCTTGTATCTAGTTTGAGTTGAAGTGTGTTATAACAGACTTATTGCTAAGTTTGTTATAGACTATTCAGTACTTGCAAATATTAAGCAAGTATCTATGAAGGTACAATTCAGCTCAATAATGTTTATTCAAGAGGTTTGTCATCTATTGAGCAGGCTTGACTATAGCAAATTCTATATTAGAACATAAGCCAATTATCAGATATAGCCTAATGGTAATAAAGTACTTGTTAGGTTAGTTACTATGTTAAAGTATACTAGAACTTTGTCCAAGTATTCAGATTGGTTTACAAATGTTAGAGGCAATTCACACTTACTAGAGTTATCCACAAATATAGTATGGAAGATGAAAACAGAAGAATTAACTTAGCAATGAATTATTAGGAAGGGCTAGAAGTAGTATTATGTAGATAGTTGACCTTGGCTTCAATGGAAAATATTACACCTAGTCTATTTGCCATATAATTGTAATTCTGGGTGATGGAAGTTCAGAAGGGATTAAAAACAAGTGTAACACAAGTCTAAGTTAATTAACAGACTAAAGAACAGTATATGGTAGCTAACATGGAAGTATAGATCTAATAATACTCTACTACTGCACATACTCTGAATTGTTATTTGAAACTCCATTGAATTGATAAAGAATACAAGGTTTGGTCTTTGGGTTAATTGAAATGGAGTATGATCTGCACTGGAAAAGAATGGAAAGCATATGGATGTCAGACAGTATGTGATAACAAAAATCTTTCAATTTTTGCAATTATAACTTATATACATTATAAAAAAACTCTTTGGTTTCTCCAAGGTTATAATATTTCTATTTTGTTATAAATTTTCACTTTAACTCTAAGAGAAGTGGGAAATCTTTTAAACATATAAAGTAGATATCATTAACATAAACAATTGTTATAACAAGCACTCTAGTCTTTTCATTAATAAAGTAGTACATACTAGTATTGGATTTATATTACTTAAATTTTAGGAATAACATTGACTTAGTCATAGTCTGCTACCAAGACTATATAATACTTTATAGAGTTACTAAACTTTCTTTTCTTTACTAGGTAGCCTAAAACATTTGAGCTACTCTATGTAAATTTTCTTATTTAGATCATTATATAAGTAAGCAGTTTTTATATCAACACTATGGATATCCCAATATTCAAGGACAGCAACAGCTAGAAACAGACATGCTATCTCATAGTAGGCAACTAAAGAGAATAATTTGTCAAAGTTGATTCCTTTAACCTGAGAAAATCCTTTTGCAAAAAGTTGAGATCTGTAATGATCATCAAACTTAATGTTGAATACCCAGTGATTCTTAATTGCTTTTCATTTCTTAGGAAATTTCATAACTTTTTATCTTTGAGCAATTTCAACTCTTTAAAGTAAGACTCAAGCCTCTTCTTTTGAATGTTAACCGGCAACTTAGTGATATCTCTAAGGTTTTTGGGAATTAGGCAAGAATTTTCTACATGTTGTACTAAGAGAAAGTGAACTTGCTCTACTCTTCTGTCAGAGTTAAAGACAATAGACTTTATTTCTTTTCTTATTTCTATCTTCTTTTCTATTTATTTTCTTATTTTAGAAGTATGACATCACAACTGTCACAAATCAAGTCACATATGTCACAGTCACAAGTTATGGTCACACAATCATGTAACATATAAAAAGTTCTAAAAGGTTCTAAAAGAATAATGTTATACTATATATTAACAGCATATAATATATATAGCTTTTAGAGTAGGCTAGAATTCATGTAGCACAGACCATTAGTCTAGCATATATAAGGTAGATATATCTTGTGTAAACCCTATACAAGATTCTTTTGACTTATTACTAAGTCTTGAGTTATAACATGCTCCTTCTCTTGTAAGGTATGCTAAGTAGCTAGTGATAGCTAGCTCAGCCAATTTACCTGCAGAAGATGGAGTGTCTATTCTACCCTCATTATTATCAACAATGATTAGGTATTGGCCTTCTCACTAAATATTATATAGAATTCTATTTATTTCAATAATGTTATTGAATAAGTTATATAGGCAATCAACTCTATTTATTCTCATATCACAAGTCACTGCCAGTCAGTACTGTCAGCACTCACTATGGGACTATGGCAAAACATGATTCCCCCTCAAGACTCTACATTACTAACTAGGTTTTCTTTGAACAACACAGGGATAGACTTTTTTGCAGGAATCTCTCCTGACAATTATGACAAGATAAGAGGTAGATCCCTCTCTACTAAAGAATATCATTCTAGGGACTTGTCAATGTCTTCTACCAAGTCTTTAGTTGTGTACCACAATAGGATGGAACACAACAACAATATAGTTATAAACGACGAAATGGTAGATGGTTCTCCTACTCTGCCTTATGAGACAGACCAGAAGAAAGCACTTCATGTCAGCAAGGTAGCTGAACTACAGGACAACATGAGACTCAAACATGACAACCCCAATCCAATCAATTCTAACCCTCAATGTATTTTCAGCAATGAACAACACTCTATTCCTACACATGGACCTACTGCATACAACGAGGACGTTAATGTCATCAACATCCAACTTCCTTACAATCCTCAGGCTTCCACTGAACCGGAACTCTGGAGCAGTAATTTTCATCCCATTTCTCTTCATGGATCTATTGAATATATAGTATCAGATGCTAAAAATATCAAGGATTCTCTCAACTTTATGGCATGGTATATTTCTAACAAACAGGTTGATGCAGTGAGATCAAATGATCTTGAAGACCTCAAAGGTATTGGTGAAGCAGTTTGGAATTTTATCTCCTCAGTTTATCAAGCTAAGTAGGATTCTCTTTACACTGACAATCAGTCTAATTCACTTAGAAGGAAAATTGCATCCAAATTCACTCCGAAAGTCACCCTCACTCCTGGAAAAAACAAAAAGGAAATTAACAAGCCTATCCCAGCCAATATCAAAAGAATCCCTCCACCCATCCTAGCTAAATCTTAGAAAGAGATCAATGTCATCTCGAAGTATTTCAAGAACAACAAGCAGGCAGCTAACCCTAAGCAACCCACTAAATCTTATGCCCAAGCCTCTAAGCAAAATACCAATACTTTAGAAGTCATCAAGATTAAAAAAGCATTCCCTTCCATTGATGCAAAGAAAATCAACTAAATCAACAACATCATTAAGGGTACTCTAAAGGTAAAACCTCATATTTAAATGACCATGAAAGGACCCTCTAGAAAACATATCATTATTCCTATGAGTAATAACAATATTATTAAATTCATGAGAAATTCATTAACTCATGTTACTAACATCAA
>Ga0157359_1000087_pt1 | contig 26421 bp, 27 predicted proteins | sample AttcapACBM3_FD_111482 | JGI IMG/M metagenome (GOLD analysis project Ga0157359, IMG submission 111482) | Fungus gardens microbial communities from leaf cutter ant in Botucatu, State of São Paulo, Brazil - Atta capiguara ACBM3 | ecosystem: Host-associated > Fungi > Mycelium > Unclassified ...
GTTATACGGCAGGTTTCAACCTGATATCCAGGTATCTCGCATCATCCCCAAACTTGAAAGCATCAATGCTGGCGAACATAAATGCTGAGGAGTTAAAGGCTTTTATATGAAGTACATACTTTTTATTTCTCCAGAGCTGTTATTCAGCTCATAAGCGAAATACGCATAGTCCACACTTCGCTCAAAGCGGACCTTTAGCGACCACCGTCAGCTTTGTGTCAGGAGCGGACATAATGAATGCTATGGTTTATTAGATCAGATATCTAAAAGCTCATGGCTCGTCTGGATGGTATAATTAAAAATGTCAACTGCAGGATAATAAGTGTAGTGATTAAGACCAATCTGCATCTTTTATAATTACATTTTAATTCTTGTAACTTATATGATAAGAATCACAAAAGTCAACATTGGAAATATAATAAGGGCTTACACATGTTTAGGGTTTCGTTAGTTGGTGTTCTTTGCTTAAGTTTAACAGAGTGCGGATTACCTAAATCCCATGCCAAAACTGAACATGAGTTTCTGATTACTCCTGGTATTGGCATAAAGAATCTGTCCTTAGATGACTCCATTCAGCACGCCAAAACCCAATTCTCCAGAGAATTTGTAGCAAAAGATGGTTACTTATTCCTTCCCACTAAAGGATTAGATGCGTCATATGGAGAAGATGGAAGAATAAGAACGATTTTCCTTTATTACAAGTTACCAGGTTATGTGATTTTTGACGGTATAACTGATAAAGGTATAGGTAAAGATAGTTCTATAAAAGACGTTCTTAAGGCTTATGGACCACCTACTCGTGAAAGCGATAGTATAATCTCGGAGTTCGGCTCAGTTTCTGGTGCTCACGAACACACTATCACTTATACCCATAAAGGAATCGAATTCACTTTTTGGGATGACCGGCTCGCAGACATAAGAGTGCTGCCCCTAAATAAACACGTCCCAGTTGGTATTTATTAAGCTGCAAATTTCGCATTTTGCTAATGCATATCCCTTTCATAATGCCCGCATTGTGCGGGCTTTTTTGTGTCTGTCGAAAAACAAATCCCCGTCTAAATTAATTTGCTAAATACATCTCACATGCAGCCAGTTTCAGGCATCTTCCTCACTATTCGTACAGATCGATCGGAAAAGGGCCTATGAGAAAGTCCGCTTCTCGCTCATAACGGACATGGGCCTGCACAATGTCCGCTTAGTGCCACAAGCGAACATCAGAAAATACAGGAAAAGTTGACCAGTGAGGAGCTATATATGATGGTTTATCAGCCTGGCACTTTTCCGCTGGAATAAATCCTGGGCCGGGTAATGGTCCAGGCATAGTTTTCACGATTCACGGGCTCATAACCAAATTTTTCATAAAGCCAGGGGGCTGTAGTTGTGAATAACATAATCCTGCGCATCTTCTCGAATATGGGGTGATTATGTATGCATTCCATAACCCATCTTCCAAGCCCTTCGCCCTGATATTCTTCAAGTATGTAGACATCGCAGAGGTAGGCGAATGTAGCATAATCTGTTATCAGACGAGCAAAACCTATCTGGTTTCCGTTTTGATAAACGCCAAAGTTAAGGCTGTTCTCAATTGATTCAGAAACAATGTCCTGAGGAATATCTTTAGCCCAGGTTGACCTCGTAAGATACCGATGGATAGACTTTACATCCAGTTTTTCTATGTCTGTACTTACCAGATAGTTATTTTTATGCCATTCATATTTCTCTGAAATTCTCATTTTTTTCCTGATTATAAGATGTGGAGAAGTCTGAATTTATCATTTGATAGAAAAATGGTAATGCCTAAATGGCACTGGCTTATCTGGTTCACATGGTGTTTCCGGGAAGCATAATTTTCGCAGCTTGATTGTAGCGAACCTTAACCAGCGCGCATGTATGCTTTTTACCAAAAGCGGACGCTGCTTGCATCATGGTATGTCAGTGTACGTGGAGCAGATCACCCGACCAGGCTATTCTGGGGCGGTTCAGCTCAGAATCCGGATGAAATAAAAGTTCCATATGCTGATCCAATACCATTTTGACTCCCTATGTAGCAGGTGAAAAGGTCAGTTCCAGTATTCATATTTCGCCGTCATTACAGCGGTATGTTTGTCCACATACTGTTTACCTGTACGATCAGTTGGGATGGTCGTGATATCAATATTGGCGCGAGTGCATTCTCCATGTGAGTTCCACTCCTCGCAGGTGGCCAGGTTTTTTTCAATGGTGAAATACGTCTGGGTCTTGCTCAGGGTCAACTCACGGCCCTCGTTATCATAACCATACTCTTCAATGGTTGAGGGTGATTGAGTTTTGATTAGCCGATGATTGACATCATAACTATATACAACCGTATTATTATCTATCGCCATACTTCCTTTGCTTGCCGCGCTTGCCAGCAGTCCTGATGAATTGAAGGTGTAGTCGATTGTGCTCATTGCGGTTTTGTCTTTATCTTCTGGTTTTGTGGCTGCGATAATCGAACGACTAACCGCCCGGCTGATAATTCCTTTATCGTTTAGCTGATACCCTCCCTCAAGAGTCTGCCGATATGCCTGAGTGGTTTTCTGACTGTTTTTATCAGCTATAACCCCGTTTGAGTTCAGCTGGATGCGCCAGCCAAATTCCGTTTTATTCAACTGGACTTGAGAAGTTGCCGTGAAAACTGTTTTCTGGCCTATGGAGGTTTTGACCTCTTCCATACGGCCGCCAATTAGCTCACCACATTGACTGAAGTTGCTTTGAACAGATGCGCGGAGATACCCATCAGGACTATTAGTCGTGATTGATACAGATTTAGGAATCCCGGTTGTTGTCTGCTGGTTCGTAAGGATGAAATTGTTCACTTTGTTTTTAGCCAGGGTTTCCGCAGTGCATTGTGCTGCATAAGTTTGAAATGTGCAGAGCGATAAAAGAGTAATAAACAGGTTTTTATTATTGAATGACATCATTTATTGTCCTAATGAACAGATTAATTATTCAGACTTGGTTACTTTTGCGAGTTTTTTCAATTGCTACTTTGCTGATCTCACACACTTGTTAATCAGTAGCTTCACTGTCAATCTGGCAACATATTTTGTACCTTAAGGCCGGCTCTTCGCTACTAGCGGACATTGGGCTGGATAGCGTACGCATTATGCCAGAAGTGGACGCTGCTAACTTCACATTAAGTTGATGTGCGGGAAGCAGGTTACCTCGAACCGCGCGCTGCGCAACATTTCTCTTTGCTTCCGGATCGTTTCTCTTGTGTGACTTGTGTACAGGCAGAAAAAATTAAAGTATTGACTATTTTTGCCGATACTTCCAGGTAAATTAATCCTGGATTTTTATTCCAATGAAAAAATACTTATCTTTTACTTTCCTGAGCATCTCTTTATTAAGTGGCTGCTCAGCCTTTAACTATTCCGCGCCGCTTTATAAAGACCCGATCGGTGAAAAAAGCAATCTGGCTCGAATTCGTTTTATTGGGAACGTAACCGGCACATCGATATCTACTAAAGAAAACACAGCAGATCAACAGTTAGTGCCGCACACATCATTTGGTTATTATAACGACACCCGAGATATTGGCATGCCTAAGATAAGTTATCGCCAGCATGATTATAAAAATTATTATTTTGAAGTGTATGCAAAACCAGGCCAGACTATTTTCCATATTCTCACAGACGATACCGATCAGGGAAGTTGCTCAACGTCAGCGTTAGTTAATCTTGAGGCTGGAAAAGATTACGACGTTAATTTTGATGCACATGAACAGTTTACTAAATGTGTTTTCCACTTTAGTGAAATTGTAACCGATCCAGCTACAGGAGTGAAAATCCTTAAAGCGAAACCGTTTAAAATGGGGAGTTACTTTGCGACCGAATTCAATTAAAGCAATCATTTATACTTTAATGCTGGCTTTACCTTTCTTGCAGGGCTGTATGTCTGGAGGCGTGCGCTCACATAATCTTCCGGAGACATTTTCTGAAAAAAACTCCCTTGGCAGCTGGTTAATTGCTGGAAAAACAACTAAGCGGGACGTCCTGAACCGTTTTGGGCCTCCCAATTTTCCTGAAAACTTCAGTGAAGCCCTGAGCTGGCGCTACATCTGGAGTCAACAAAGCAGACTCGTAATCGTTCCGCTTTCGCCGAAAATATTAGGTCACGAACAAATCCTTACTTTATCTTTTACCGAGGATGGTTATCTGATTAATTATAAACTTGATGAGCAGAGCCCTCACCTTCAAAAAGGTGATGATCCTAAAGGGGCATTTTTTTAAATACCACTACTTAGGGCGTCTCCATCATAGCAGTTGACCTGCTACCCTCTATCAGAATTGCCTGTATCAGGAGTGAAGATACAGGCGTACTGTTGTAGTCATTCAGACGTCGGGCATGACTATTTGAGGGTAAGCAGAATGCTTCTGGAAAAGCTCAGATTACTTGAGTGCAGCCTTCATGGTGACAGGCGAAACGATCGGGAGTGGCTTGAGCTGATTCTTCATCCTGAGTTCCGGGAAATCACCCGATCAGGAGTAATGGTCAACCGATCAGAGACCATTACGGCGCTGCTTAGTGAGAAGGATGCACCCTTTATTCTCAGCAGCGATTTCCGGCTCACGGAGATGGGCTGCGGTTGCGCCCTGCTTCACTTTCGGACGTTTTGCGCAGATGGCAGCCATCCTGCATTACGTTCCTCTTACTGGATTTGTTCAGATGAAGGCCAGTGGATGCTGTTTTTTCACCAGGGAACGCCAGCGGCAGGCACAGAGGTTCAGGGATGAGTTGTATACTCAGGGCTGAGGAGGTGCTTTGATGCGGACGGTTATAGTTGTGCCATACGATGATAAATGGCCTGAGATGTTTGAAGCGGAAAGTTTACTGATAAAGACACTGCTCGGTGGAGTGGCTAAAGATATCCATCACATTGGCAGCACATCCGTGCCTGGTCTCTCAGCAAAGCCCATTATCGACATATTGCTGGAAGTCTCCGACATCAATGAGCTGGATAGATACAATAGTGCAATGGCCCACGCCGGTTATGTTATCCGCGGTGAGAACGGGATATCAGGGCGAAGATATTTCATTAAGGGTGGCGATCAGCGTAGCCATCAGGTGCATGCATTTGCCAGTGGCGATATACAGGTACTAAGACATCTTGTTTTCCGCGATTATTTACGAGAAAACACTCACATCGCAGAAATGTATGCTGAGCTGAAACACTCAGCAGTACGACTCAGCAGGAACGATGCTCATCGCTACAGCGCGCATAAAGCGAACTTTATAGCGCATCATTTACGTCTGGCCCAGGCTGAGTCAGAACCATAAGGAATGAGTTCACTGCAGGATGTCTTGTCTCCTTTTATCCTTCAGCAGACTTCACCCTGCGGGCATCTCCGCTTTGTGCCAGAATCGCACTGCGCCAGCCGTATACTGAATTAAGATTGCTTACCGGTAACGCTGGAGTTCACGGCTGACTTAGTCACCGCTGAAATCGTGAAACTTTATCAATGGGATGACTATTGCTGCTCTGTATAGTTATCCGCTTCAGGAGAATAACTCCGACAAACGCATGCCAGCTTATGCCCGTCAGGATCGCGCAGGTAGGCAACATAAAAGTCGGGGCCGTATGCGGTTCGTGTGCCTGGAGCGCCTTCATTCTCTCCACCCGCAAGAAGGCCAGCTGCATGAAAGCGTCTGACAAGCTCTGCGTTATCTGCACTGAATGCGAACATGGTTCCGTTCCCGGCCGTCGCGGTATGTCCATCAAAGGGAGGGCAAATACAAAAGCTGAATCCTTTATCCGGATTATTGTCATCTCCCCACATTGCCCAGCCCTCTGTCCAGGCTGGCTGTCGTGAATAGCCGAGGACGTTAAAAATAGCGTCATAAAAGTCCACGGATCGCTGAAGGTTATTTGTACCAATCGTGATATATGTCAGCATTTGATTACAACCTCTCGCCGTTTGTCTTAACAGATAGTATACCGTTCACAGCAGCAATGAATATTTACCTGACACGCCAGTTTCCGCTTTAAATCATCGCACCAGCTATCAAAAGCACCTTATTAATGGCGGCAGCTGGCATGCCCTCTGTTGATCAATAAGCGACTTCGCTGACGGTAACGCCTTCTGCTGTAGAACCACTACTGAAGTCCGCTTCCCGATCAAATAAAACGTAACCGCTGGCATTATGCTCCAGGCATAAAAGCCCGCAGTGTGAACACAGCTATTCAGCCACATTTTCCCTTTCCAGACCTGACAACATCCTCACCGGGGCATCTTCTTAACATTCTGATACGTCTGTATTGCGGGAAATTTCACAGGAAATTTAATAAACCGCCGGACGCTGCCGATAACCTCAGGTATCGAAACTCTGTACGCAGGAAACAGCATCCATGTCACCATCCGACACTCATAGTAAACAGCAGGAAATTGGCGAAATCACGGCGCGTGCTGGCTACATCCTGCGGCAGCTTCGCGACAGTCTGCAACAGCTTGGGCTTGATAAAACCATTGCCGATGTAGCAGGAAGCATCCCGAACGCCCGCGAAAGGCTGGGTTATGTGGTCACTATGACCCGTGAAGCCGCAGAGGGCGTCATCAATAGCGTGGAGATCACGCAACCTCTGCAAACCGAACTGGGCGAAAAAGCGGAGAAGCTCTCACAACGCTGGGATGCCGCTTCCGGGAATCCGTCAGACAAACAACAGGCTCAGGCATTAGCTATGGATACCGCTGCCTTGCTGGATGAGGTCCCTCGCATCACGGGTCTGACACAACAGCAGTTACACGCGATTATGATGTCACAGGGCTTCCAGGATCTCACCGGACAGATAGTCCAGGCGATGATGGCCGTGCTGAATCAGGCTGAGCAGCAGCTGATACAGGTCATTCGTGATAACACCGGCTCACATGGCACGGCCGAGCGTAGTTCGCCGTCTAAACCCGCCTCCCCATCAGAAACCCCTGCCAGTCAGGATGATGTAGACGACCTGCTGGCCAGTCTGGGAATGTAAGCAGATATAAAAAAGTAGGGCTGAGAATGGATGATTGAGAAGAGGAAGGTTGGCGGCAAGTCAATCTTACTGAAAGCCAAAACCCTCTTCATGCTCAACACCCGCTTATCTGTCATAAAACCGGCAACAGTTTTCACCCGGAATGACATTATGCCTGAGCGGCTTTATAACGTTTTTCCAGCTTGTTCAGAAATTCAAAGAGTATCTGATTCATTTCGCTGTAATCATGCGCCCGAAGTTTTTCCGGCGTGTCAACGAAGCGGTATTCTGCAGCACGGCTCAGATCTTTGTCAGAATGCGCGATCAGCAGCTCAACAACATCCGGCGTCAGTTCCATATGGCACTGGAACCCAAACACACGGTCTGAATATGAAACGATCTGGCGCGGACAGCCTTCGCTGAAAGCAATAATTTTTGCTTCCGGAGTAAGACCCGGCATGTCGTTATGCCAGTGGCCGACGTCGAGCGACTTCGCAAAGTGAGAGAACAACGCATCCCTTCTGCCCTCTTCAGTCAGGGTAATCGGGAATTTGCCAATCTCTTTTTCCGGGCTATGGGCGAACGGCGCACCGAGCGCTTCACCGATCAACTGTGATCCCAGACAGATACCGATCACAGCCTTACCGGCTTTGACAGCGGAGGCAATCAGCGTCTGCTCACCTTTTGAATCGAAGTGCGGGCACGCTTCAGATGTTGTGGCTGGATCTTGTGGACCGCCCATAACGATTAGAAAATCGATGCCCTGGGCGTCGGCTGGCAACGCATCACCTGCGTATAAGTGTGAGTAAGTCACATCATGACCCTGTTTTCTCGCCCATGTTTCATATGCCCCTGGCGCTTCGAAACTTTCATGTACGATAAAGTGTACCCGCATTAAGATAGGCTCCTGTTATGTCTGTGATAATCTGGCGATAAACATTCTCCATCCAGTGAGCTCGTACACCGGATGGTTCCGATTGAAGTATCATAGTGGCAGGGTCTGAATCTGAAATGCCAGGTAGTATAGATAAAGCGCCAAGACATGAAGACGTTACTGGCTGGTCTGGCACAGCTATAAGCTATGAACGTGGAGAAACCGATCCTCCCCATCATCATCTTGAGGGACAGTTGCTCTATGCCACCAGGGGAGTCATGCTGGTTGAAACGGAAAACAATCGGTGGGTTATCCCCCCTCAGCGTGCATTATGGCTGCCGCCTCTGCAGATCCATAGTTACAATTTGCTGTCTCATACCAATCTGAGGGCTGTCTATTTTAGTAGTAGCCTTATCGCAGAATGCACCAATTTTACGAAGAGTGACCAGGTACACGTCATTACGGCGACGCCACTGGTGAAAGAACTGATAACAGGTCTGTTCAGTGAGAACTACAACAGACCGAGTCAGCGCAAGATGGCCCTGTTGCTTCTGGAAATACTCAGCGAAACTCAACCATTAACTACAGCACTTCCAATGCCAAATGATGAGCGCTTATTCTCTGCTGTCATGGAACTACTGGCTAACCAACGCTGGGAAGCATCGATGAGTGACCTCGCTTTTATAGCGGCGATGTCAGAACGTACCTTTTCGCGATTATTTATTAAAGATACGGGCTTTAGTTTCAGAACCTGGAAGCAAAGAGCCAGGATCTATGCTTCGCTGGATCAACTCGCGAATGGCATTCCAGTCAAACAGGTCGCTTATGAGCTTGGCTTTTCATGTCCTGCGTCCTATACCGCTGCTTTCCGTTCAATTCTGAACTCAACACCGCGCGATTTTTCGCCTTAAACTGTCAATCAATTTCTGCTTATCGATCAAAACAGACAGACTGTTTACGCTGAGAATCGACTTCAGTTAAAACAGGGGCTTCCTGAGCGGCGTTCTCATCCCTGACGCTGAAGACACTCATGCTGGAGCCTTTTCTGAATATCCTGATACGTCTGACAGAAGGAAAAATCGCAGAAAATGTAAAATTACGCCGGGCTTCGCGACAGTCTGCAACATCTGGTGCTCGATAAAACCCTTACTGATGTAGCCGGAAATAGCGTGAACGCCCATGTAAAGCTGGGTTATATGATCGCTATAACCCGTGAAGCAGCAGAGGGCGTCATGGAGATCATGCAGCCCCTGCCACCGGAAATCTGCGCCTGGGGAACTCGTTGGTCTGGCTGTGAGCAAACATAAGATTAAAGGTCTGCTTTGTGACAGTAGCAGGTGTAAAAAACAGGGGTGTTTAACCGGCGATAGTAGGTCACCGTACTACATTTTTATGCGGTACAGGAATAACCTGCCTGAGTCTAATGGAATCATTACTGTCTGAAAGGGATTCTGCCTTATTTAACAGCAATTTTATTCATTCAGGCCAGCGAGTATCTGCAGATAAAGTGCGTGCTGTTCCGCAGGACCTGGAGTGATGAACTCTCTCAGCCATGTTCTGGCTACAAAAATTTTACTGAGGCGATCGTCGTGGCAGGTATCTGTTGCCATGAGTCCCAGTTCAATCAAAAGAGAATTAATATTAATCTCTTTTTCAGCGAGGGCCAGACGTAGTGCGGCTTCGCTAATAATTGTCTGACCTTTGTCTTCATCTCGTCGTGGCATATCTCCACCTCAGGTTAAATTCATTAATGCATTTCAAATTCACATACCCCACAAAATATCATTTTACCTAAATATTCAGGGATTGATTGAAATTGAGAAGCTGAACATTTACCTGTCCTTTATTTGCAGAAAATCTGTTGGCTAATTTATTCCTTCAGGACTATTGCTACAGGCCTGCCTGTAACAGTTTATCGTCATAATCGCACAATACTTTAAGATAAACCCGGCGTTTTTCATTTTCTCAATGCAACCTTCATATATTCTTAAAAAGCGAGATTATCACGATAAAAGTGTGATTAAAGCCTTCACAGATTTAATCTCATTCTGTTATCTACAATGGGCAGCCTGACAAAAGAAACATGATATTTAGTTATTTTTATCATGCTCTTATGCGATTTTTTTTGAATAGTTACTGTGGGAAGGATGATGCATGCAGACTTACTTATTTCTCTACTCGTACTTTTTTTACATTTCCTTCCACGCTCATTAATTTTTTTCCGTTAAAACAAGTTTGATACCAAACCATTACCGCAATGACAATCAACCCAAGTAGCGCCCAGGATTAACCGAAGCGGGATAGCTAATTAAATCCTTACTGAAAAAATATTTTTTTAAACACAATCAAAACAGGTATAAACAATGCATCTTTTTTACCGATACCGTATTGAAGCCTGAGATTACTTCAGGAGCAGGGTATTGTTTAACACTGGGGTTATTAAAATGAATATTATAAAAAAAGTTACGAATTTAAAAATAGGCGGCAAACTGGCACTGGGATTCACACTGGTCATCCTGGCATCAGTTATCATAGCGGCGCTCTCGCTTCGCTGTTTTTTAAGTATTCAGGAAAATTCAGCAAAGCGGGATGTTACCGTTCAGATGCTGGACACGCTGGCAAAAGCCAGGCTTAACCGCACGCTTTTTCAGTACACCCGGGATAAAAAGTTTATCGATATTAACGGCGAGGCGATGAATCAGCTTTCTGGTTTACGGACCAGTCTTGATAAATACTCGTGGTCCGCAGAAGGGGCGGAAAGACTTTCTCTGATGGGCGCGGTTCTGACGCAGTATCAGGAAAAACGTCGGATCTTTCTTGAGATGAATGACAGAGCTGCACTTGCGTTGAGTCAGATTCACAGTATGGATCTGGCCTCTCTGGCTGAAAAACTGGCTTCCAGTCAGACGGCTGTCCCTGCAGGGATGGCTACGGCCCTGCTTTCACTCAGCTTCAAAACAGAGCAGGCGGCATTTGATGTCCAGGCCTTTATCAGAAAGCCTGAGTCTGCCGCACTGGATAAATTCACCGGATTCAGGGAGGCGATTTCTCCGCTTGTTAATCAGCTTAAAGACTCTCCTGATAATGCGCTAACTGCATTACTGACGGAAGTAGATCAAAAAACAGTATCGGGCTCCGCGTTATTAAATAATTATCTCCTCTCGGTGCAGGCTGAAAGCCTCGCCTCAGATGAAATGACTGCAGCGGCAGGCAAAGTGAATGATTCCATCACAGGCCTCGCGTTTTTTCAGTCAGAGCTGGCTCAGAAGTATATCCAGACTGCACTCTGGCAGATTGGTTTTGCAACCGTCGCCTGTATCATTCTTAGCCTCGTGATTGCCTGGCGTATGACTCGAAGCATTACTGTCCCGCTGAGAGAAACGCTGTCGTCTGCAAAACGTATTGCTGAAGGTGACCTGACGTCAGAAATAACCAGCTCCCGCACCGATGAGCTTGGCGAGCTGATGACTGCCGTGGGCACCATGAACCAGAGCCTGCGTGACATCATCTCACGGGTCAGGGACGGCGTGAATAACGTTGCCCGCGCCTCCTCTGAAATTGCGGCCGGCAACACCGATTTGTCGTCACGTACCGAACAGCAGTCGGCTGCAGTGGTCGAGACGGCTGCCAGCATGGAAGAGCTGACATCCACGGTTAAGCAAAATGCGGAGAACGCGCATCACGCCAGCCAGCTGGCTACCGACGCGTCACATAATGCCAGCCGCGGCGGGGATATCATCAGCGACGTGATTAGCACCATGGGGGGAATAAGTCAGAGCTCAGGCAAGATTGGGGAGATCATCTCCGTTATTAACGGCATCGCTTTTCAGACGAACATTCTTGCGCTAAACGCCGCAGTCGAGGCGGCCCGGGCTGGCGAGCAGGGGCGAGGATTCGCTGTGGTTGCCGGTGAAGTCCGCAACCTTGCACAGCGCAGCTCGCTTGCAGCAAAAGAAATTGAGACGCTGATTAGTGAGTCTCTGAGCCGGGTAAGTAACGGTACCGAGCTGGTTAACCGTGCTGGCAATACGATGGAGGATATCGTCAGGTCTGTATCGCAGGTCAGGGACATCATGGGTGAAATTGCCGCTGCATCGGACGAACAGAACCGCGGGATCACACAGATTGCGCAGGCCATGACGGAAATGGATACAACTACCCAGCAGAACGCTGCGCTGGTTGAAGAGTCATCCGCAGCGGCCAGCAGCCTCGAAGAACAGGCGCTCGAGCTTGAGAGAACCGTTGCCGTGTTCCGTGTGCCTTCTTCCGGATTGCTGACGCCGAAGGTTCAGGCGGTCACGCCTGTGTTAAAACCTCAGTCGTCCGTCAGGACATCAGAAACCAACTGGGAAACTTTCTGATATCCATCCGGCAGCCAGGTTTGGATTTAACCTCATCTGGCTGTATCCTTCCGCAAATGATATCGGTAAGGTGACAAGCCTTTTTATGACGCTGAGTCAGTCTGGGCGGCCCCCTGTTGACTAATATGCCCTGATATCAGCCGACACATCTGCTTGTTACCTATGATTTCTAGCGAATGTCCGCTTTTGGCAAAAAGGGGACTGACGTAAGGCTAACGTCCCTTATGAGCGAAAAGCGGACTGGCATCAGACTGGTTTCCGCTATGAGCCATTATCTGGCATTTCTTCAGTTAGCCATGCCACGCCTGGCGCACCATGTGCTGTATAACCTGAGTGCCGGAATGATGGCGTTTCAGTGACATGCAGAACTGTTCAGGCTTATAACGTTACTTATTTTTTCGTCACGCCCCGGAAGGCCCTGTTGAATGTACAATCAGGCCTGCTATCGCTGCGGCAGCAATAACGTGCGTAACCTTCCATTTAAAGCGAAAAAGCGCAATAGCAGAGGCTACGGCAATGGCAGCAGCCCACGGGTCAATACTGCCGGCTGCACCTGCCGGCCAGACAATGTGCCAGATAAAAAAGAGCGCCAGATTGAGGATGACGCCCACTACGGCGGCAGTTATGGCCGTCAGAGGAGCCGTAAACCCAACATTGTTATGGGTGGTTTCAATAAACGGCCCGCCGGTGAGAATGAAAACGAATGATGGCAGGAAGGTAAACCACGTTACCAGGCAGGCGGCTACTGCGCCTCCTAAAAAAAGAGCATCAGAGCCGAACACGGCTTTAGTATAACCGCCCACAAAGCCGACAAAGGTCACGACCATAATCAATGGACCGGGGGTAGATTCACCCAGCGCAAGACCATCCATCATCTGCCCCGCCGTCAGCCAGCCATAATTCGATACTGCGCCCTGATAAACGTAAGGCAGGACTGCGTAGGCACCACCGAAGGTCATCAGTGCAGCCTTAGTAAAGAACCAGCTCATCTGCGTCACCGGATGGGTCCATCCCAGCATCAGCGTCAACATGCTCATAGGGATAAGCCAGAGCAGCACCCCGGCAGCAATGACTTTTGCCATGCGCATCCAGCTGAAGACGGCATGCGCGGGCAGCGGTGTATGATCGTCGATGATGGCAGCCCCATAACCTTTATCCTGAGCTTTATGGCCCCCACCGGCCCTGAATCTGTCCGGCGCTATACGCCCACCGATAAATCCGGTAACGGCGGCGACGAGTACAATCAGCGGAAACGGTACGTTCAGGGCAAAAATAGCGACAAATGCTGCTGCGGCTATCGGCCAGTGGGCACCATTTTTCAGGGCGCGCGAGCCGATGCGGTGTGCAGCCTGCAACACCACCGCCGCAACGGCGGGTTTAATGCCGTAAAAAATCCCGGCCACAACGTCTACATCACCCCAGGCAATATATATCCAGCCCAGCGCAATCAGAATCAGCAATGATGGCAAAATGAAAAGCAGACCGGCAACGATACCGCCCCAGGTTTTATGCATCAGCCAGCCGATATAAGTTGCCAGCTGTTGTGCCTCCGGGCCGGGTAATACCATGCAGAAATTCAGCGCATGAAGGAATCGCTGCTCTGATATCCAGCGCCGGTTTTCCACCAGTTCCTGATGCATAATCGAAATCTGTCCTGCCGGACCGCCAAAGCTGATAAAGCCGAGCTTCAGCCAGAAGAGGATGGCCTCTCTGAAGGATACTGACGGCGGCTCAGCGCTATCCTGAGCCAGTGGGAGTTCCATCATTTTGCTCATTGCCAGACCTCATTTCAAAAGACATCAGTAAACCGTCAAACAGCGCACAGGCTGTTGCCAGCAGTTTGTCATCATCCGTAATGCTTTCACGCAGGCCTGCCAGAATGCTCTCCACACCTGCAGCGTCAGGAGGCTGTACGCCTCCGATATCCAGATAGTGAACAAGCAGACCCATGTCGTCGGGTATCCTCTGCTCCAGCCCGAAGCGTCTGATGAGCACCTCAAAGGTGACCAGGTTATCAACATGGCTGAACATGGCGCCGTCAAAATCAAAGCCCACCGCATCCGGATGACAGGCTCCCGTGTCCTCAAGCCAGAGAAAACGCGCGTCACAGTCAATGAAACGCCGGATTAGCCAGGCGCTGGCAAGCCGGTCAATCCAGGGACGGCTGCGCGTCGCCCAGATCCGGCCCTGGTAATCCTCCCGGCTGAGTCGCGTGAGTGTGCCCGGCACGGCATGCGGTTCCCCTGGGGATATCAGCTGGTTTATCTCCAGCTCCACAGAGGCAAGCGCCGATGCCGCCTGCTGTCGGGCTTCGCCCGGGTAAAAGTCAATATTTCCGAGCCTGTCGAATTCCCTGCGCAGCTTACGCAGCTTTTTAAGTTCTCCCGGCAGACCGTCAGCCTGAAGTGCGCTCCGGAAAGCGACGAGTTTTTTTAAAATTTTCCCGTATTGCTCAGAGCGATCAAACAGCGGCTGGAATCCCTCCTCCTCAGAAACGTCAGCAGTAAAGACATAAGCCGCTCCGCCTTCATCTTTTATCTCGCGGCACGTTTTCAGGAAGGTTTCATATCCTTCCTCTGCGTCGGGGACGAGATAAACGCCGTCGCGCAGGACAGCAGCACCACTGTTTTTTAGGGTTCGCCAGACACGCATACGTAGCGTGGACTGGGCCGTTGTGAGCGTAAGTACTAATATGTGCAATTTCATAACGTAGACATTACTACATCATGTTTTATACGCTACATATTTTTTAGTGACATGTGTCATTATAAGGAAGGTGTTATGACTGACTGGGGAATGGGAGAGCTCACCAGACTGGCCCTCTGTCCGTCTGGCATCAGCAAAGATATTTCTGCCTGGTATTAAGCGTTTTCAGACAAGTCGGAAGCGCCCGCTCTGTCTCTTTGCGGTGGCAGGGAGAAAGTGCACGCTAGTCGTGTAAATGGTATGGCACGGTATTACAGTCAGGCTATTGTTCGCGTCGTTTCAGAAACTCAAAAGCAAGAAAGTTGTTTTTAGCTTTAACCATTGCCTGGCAGAAATTGAAGCCGTACTGACATTGTCAGATTTGCAGCTTCATCTTATATTTCATTCGAGTAATAAATAAAATTGAGGAAATATCATGCTTAATCTTCCCAATCGTAAAGCAGCATTTGCACTTGTTATAAGTTTCGCCGTTTTAGCTGCTCCAGCTTATGCAAACCCTGGCAATGGCAATGGCAATGGCAATGGCAATGGCAATGGCAATGGCAATGGCAATGGCAATCACGGTAACAATGGCGCGAACGGGGATAAAGGACAACATAATGTTAAGTCTGAAGACAAACATGGAAATCGTAAGAATTATGGACAACCAGACCGTGTCGGCTCTGATATCAGTTTATCTCGTGCACGTTCTCTTGCCGTCAATTATGGCCTGACGGGATATCAGTCTCTGCCACCCGGTATCGCTAAAAAGGTTGCGCGTGGTAAACCCTTACCTCCAGGTATCGCTAAAAAAACTTTGCCTGCCTCAATGATTAATGATCTGCCCTATTATCCCGGATATGAGTGGCGGGCCGTAGGCGATGATTTAGTGCTTATTGCTCTGAGCACGGCTGTCGTGACCGCCGTAATTAATGGCGTTTTCGACTAATCAACGATCAGGCTAAAGTCTAATGGAAGTAGTTCATTTGCTGACAATGAGTGGCAATAAGCAGCTGCAGTCAAAGGAAATTATATCCGCTTCTGGTATAAAGCGGACATTAACATGCGCCTCTGTCCGCTTTATGCCAAAAAAGAACGTTAACGCTTTATACCATTGAATCTTATTTCAGCGATTCCGCCAGCGTGATAATCCACAACTCACTGTCTGACTCCGGTTTCTTCAGCGGCTTAAGACCGATTGTCGTGGCAACCGGCTTGTCATCCACCGTAAGCGTCCCCTGCTCTGTCACCCGATAATCTTTACGCTTCTTACCTTCAACCGGATTCAGCATCACCGCTTTCACGCCAAAGTCATTGTCATTGGTGACCGCCAGCGTTTTGTTGTCGATCAGCGCCAGCCCTTCGGCTTTCTCCTGCTGCCAGCCCAGCTGACGTAAATCAACCACCAGCTTTTTAGCGGCGAACTTTATGCCACGTTTCAGCAGCGTTTTCTCGTCGTCAGTCTCAGGATATTCACCTGGCTTATCAAATGCTGAAAGCTCGGTAGCGGGGCTGAGATCCACCTTATAGACAAGGTTGCGCATCGCATCGTTTTTGTCGGTGCCCTGTTCGATCAGCAGGATATGCTGATTGTCGATCGCCACGATATCGCCGATTTTAGCGTCACTGTTTTTACTGTAAGCCGCGCTGTCGATAGGGTAACCATACATTGCAGTTTTCCCGGTCGCCGGATCGAAACTCACCAGGCGGGTAAAGTGCGCCTGCTTTTTGCTTTTACCGTCGATATCCAGTGTGCTCTGCACCGCGGCGAGGATACGCCCATCGGGCATGCGGGTGATCCCCTCAAAGCCACGGTTTGGCTGACGCCATTTGAGTATGTTCGGCAGACCGCCCGCAATGGATTTCTCCCCTTCGGCGGCCTGCGGCCCGTGAATCGCCAGGATTTTACCGCGCTCATCTACGTTAATCAGGAACGGACCATACTCATCGCACAGCCAGTATCCGCTCTTGCCATCCGGCGTAATACCTTCCGTATCCAGACCACGGTTATCGCCCCGCAGCGCTTTCAGCGTATCGCTTAGTGCGACTTCATTGGTTGATCCGATAACGCCATCCTGCAGCGGCAATCCGTTAACGTTGCCTTTATCGTCATGCAATGGTCGGGCATCTGTGGCCTCGGCTTTGCCGTTCTGCACCCGAATATTCATCAGCATTGGAGCGAAGTCCGGCGTGACGAAAATTTTTGCCTCTTTCTTACCCACATCAGGCGAGTCGGCATTGGGTCCGCGATCGGTGACGGTAACAAAGGTCAGCGCATCCCCCTGCTTACCGGTAAACAGCAAACCGGAGCCGATACCCACCGGCAGACCCTGAGGAAATGCGCTGGCGAAAGCACCGTTGTAACTCACGCGCGTTCCTTCCGGGAAACTGACGATGTAGCGTTCGACCTTCGGCTGTGCCGCCAGCGTTGATAAAGAGAGTGCGCAACCGATAACCAGAGAAATCGCTTTTATTTTCATATTTTTATATCCATCAAGGAAAGCCACGAGCCTAAAGAATAAAAATGACAGAAAAATGAAATCACCGGGAAACACTGGTGGTTATAAAGTGATTATTTTCCCGTGAGCTTAGTGGGATGGACCTGTCTGTTCAGACAAAACGGTCCGGATTATGACATTAGTAAACGCATGCGGTAGAGCGTGCGCATCATCATGAGCCCCTAAGGCAGCCGAATCGCCCAGAGTGATTACGGTTCCCTGATGTCAGTGCTGACAGACCAACCGCAGACCGACACGATCCGCCTAAAGGTTCCCCATCAGCCTATACCGCAGAGATTGAAGTGCCGGCCTTTGAAACGCAAAAGCCCGCCTGATGGACGACCCGGTAATGGATTAACAACCTGTCACACAGGTGGTAAAGTTAAAATACGTTAACCATTTGACGAAAGGGATTTGCAGGTATGGATACAACAGAGCAAATGGGTGGTACGTATTATTTCAATGGCTTGCCGAATCTGACGCCGCAGGAACTGCTATTCTGGGTGGTGGTTGATGAGACACAAAAACAGCTGGGCGTGCAGGATATTGTGGCCATTACGGGACTAATTTTAGGCAACAATAATATCGACGTACCGGGGAAACCCAATACGGCAACTCCCGGTACTTCCATTGCCTCCCTCTTTTTCCGCAAACACCTTTCTTACAAATTCCGGCGCCGCATTCTGCCAACGCTGACCACCAAATCTTTCAGTCTGCGTGGGCTGAAGATTTTCTGGGTAAACAACCTGGGCGCATTCGTTGGCAGGGCCGTACCTGCTGTCGGATGGGTAATTCTGGCAAACGATGTTGCACAAATCAGTTTCCACACCGTCCATCGCTATAACCTGATTGTGCGGCCCGAGGATAAAATCTGGTGAGTAATATGACAATAACCCCTGATGCGGTGCGCGAATTCATTTTGCGTGAACTGCCGCTGGTGACGACGCTCCTGTTTAAGAAAATTGAAGTCGGCGACGATGATATTCTGCAGGAGCAGTACGAGGCGGATGATATTGCAGAGATGGCGGAGAAATTTTTCCATGACTTCAACGTAGAGCCAACAGGCTTCAGTACTGCCGCTTATTTCCCCTGGAAAACCCCGTCACTGTTCTCACGAGCACCCATAAAACAGGATAAAAAGCCTCTGACCATAAGAATGTTTATAGAGTCAGCCCGTGCGGGACGATGGCTTTTCTGATTGCTCACAGCAGGTGATACAGTTGCTCGTACTCTCAGCTGCGCATCTTAAACCTTGAAGATTTGGCGAAACTAGCCGCCTTCACAGTTGCGGTCAGCGGCCAGTGACTGAACAGTTGCGGTTTTTTTCCTGGCATTTCAGCAATGCGGTATCTCAGATAATAAGCAGTAAAGCCTGCCTGCAGGATTAGAATTCGCCGGGGCGAATGTCATTTTATGCTGCCGAAACAGGGCCGCGAGACTCCTGATCATAACAATGCGACAGATCGCGCAGCGTTCACTCCCCGCCTTTGATTTAGGCTGTTATATCCCGGAAAAGATGTTTACATTTGTTCAGCAAAATTATCTGCCGCTCATCAAAGCGTGATCGCAGGGAAGAACCGTGGTTAACGTCATCATTAAAGTCACACCGCAAACAGAGGCAGGGAAAGTATGAGGGAGATTACGGCCGATAAGATAACCGGGTTGCCCTTACGAACGGCAGCGTATGTTTGCCGTCAAATCGGGCATCTGGTGAAAGCAGGAAGCCTGAGCCCGGAGACCTGCCTGCGTATCTATGCTTTCTGTGGTATCAGACCGTCAGATTCTCAGTGGCGTCAGTTTCTTATTCCGGTACTTTGCTGTCTGGGATTGCTGTCACTGGTTGCGGGGTCGGTGTTTTTTATTGCCTGGAACTGGGCCTGGCTGCCGAAGATGGCGAAATTTGCCCTGGCCGAACTGCTGATCGTCGCGCTGGCGGTAGTGGTCTGGTGGCGCTGGTACAGCACGCTGGCACGCAGCGCATTACTGGCAGCAGGATTAAGTTTCGGTGCGCTCTTTGCGCTTTACGGGCAGATATATCAGACGGGTGCTGACAGCTGGGAGCTCTTCCGGGCCTGGTTATGTGTTCTTCTGCCGCTGGCGCTGATTGCGCGGCAAAACAGCCTGTGGTTTTGCAGCTGGCTGGTTGCTAACCTGACGTTCCAGCTCTATTACACCGCCACGTTGCCGACGTCACTGCTGGAGCTCGCCGTGTCTGACAGCTTCTTCTGGCTCCCGACGACAGTACTGCACGGCTATCTGGCGCTGCTGGCAGCCTGCCTGATTATCAGGGAAGTTCTGGCCTGGCGGGCAATAACGCATCACCCTGAGAGTTGGCTGGCAAGCCGCTGGTTCTCACGCGTCATGGCCGGATTTTTACTGCTGCTGCTGACCGCCATCGTGGCCGAAAATATCTCTGACTGGCACGGTGCTAACCACTTTACGTTTGTCACGGGCGGCTGGTTGGTTACCCTGCTGGCAGGCTATTACCTGTACCGTTATCGCCATGTGGATCTCTGCATGCTGACGCTGGGCATCGCCAGCCTGACGGTTGTGGGCTGTGCACTGATCATGCAGTTATTCCTGGTGGCCTATGTTACGGGTGATCTGTATCTGACCGGCGTCCTGATGATTTTCTGGGTAGCGGCAAATGGTTCGATCCTGCTGAAGTGGCAGCGCAAACTGGCTGAGAAGGGGCCGATCGATCTGGCTCCGGCCAGACTGACCTTACTGACAGACGCCCTGCGTCAGCAGGGCCTGCTGAGCGACGCACAGATCAGGGAGATTCAGCAACACGGTCACGCGTCGGACCTGCCCTGGTATCTGAGGCTGGCGCTGAGCGTCGGAGGCTGGGTCGCCGCGATCATCACTCTGTTACTGATGGCGCTGGTGCTCTATTCCACTGACCTGCTCAACGACCAGAATGCTGTCACCCTTATCCTGCCTTCACTGGTTCTCGCCGTGATTGCCCGCGGCCTGTTACGCAGCGATCGTGACGGTAAATATCATCTCGGGCTGGCATGGGCCATTGCGGCGACGAGCGGGCTGGTTTTCGGCGTTGTGTTACAAATCCAGAGCAATGACGTCAGCTTTATGATGCTGAGCTCACTGTGCGCATTACCGATTCTTGCGGCGATGGCGGTGGCGATGCCTGACCGAACTTACCGCTTTATGGCTATCACTGCCCTGACTTTTTTTCTGGTGCTGGCGGGCTATTTACTTTCCCTGATCTGCCTGTCGCCAACGGCAGGCCGCGTTGCTGTTTCCCTGCTGGTTGCAGCGGTGATGTTTTTGTGGCTGTGGATTGTCAGCCATCAGCTGGAATTACTGGCAGGATCCTATGCTGACGCCGTACATCCGCTGCTGTATGGCATCCCGGCGGGTCTGATGCTGCTGAGTTTCCTCGGAATAAACGCGGCGGTTCTCATGGATTTTTTCTGGTCTTCTGCGCAGTTTTCTATGCTTCAGTCTGCGACAGGCACCGGTATTGCGGCAGGTTTAGTGCTGAGTGCGCTCAGTCAGAAAAGAAGCGGTCAGCCGCTGTTTTCGATAATCACACTGCCCGCCGCCGCCATCTGCGGGGCTGCCGCCCTCTATGCCCCAGGTATCGGGCTGGGCTTATGGTTGATTCTGATGGCGCGTTATCTGGGAAGTCCGGGATTGCTGGTGATCAGTGGCGGGTTCATGGTGCTTTATGTCATTGGCTGGTATTACTTCCTGGAGATGATACTGCTGCAAAAAGCGCTGTTGCTGCTGGCTGGTGGTCTGGTTTTGCTGGGGCTGGGGTGGGCCGTCACAAAAGTGTTACCCGCACAAATCGGAGGTGCGAGTGAGAATGCGTAAAAAGAGCCGATGGCTGGCAGGCGCAGTGATAGCGCTGGCGCTGGTGACCGTTAATGTCAGCATCTGGCAAAAAGAGCAGTTGCTTAAACAGGGCGCGGTCATGATTTTACCCCTTGCGCCGGTTGACCCGCGATCTCTGATGCAGGGTGATTACATGGCCCTGAATTATGCCCTCACCCGATCGCTGGAGCAGACGCTGTATCAACAGGCGGTGGCCTGCGGCGCGACCCGGTCAGCGCCATGCCTGCCCACCAGCGGGACTCTGATTGTGGATCTCGATGCGCAGCGTCATGCAACTCAGGCCCGGTTTGATCAGGGTGAGCCGCTGCAGGCAAATCAGCTACGGGTGAAATACCATCAACACTCCGGCTCGCTGACCGTCGGCACCAACGCTTATTTCTTTCAGGAAGGTCATGGCGAGCGTTTCGCGCAGGCACGCTACGGGGCATTCCGCGTGGGAGATGATGGCACAGCGCTCCTGACAGATCTGCTTGATGAACAGGGGAAGATCATTTGGCCTTAGCTCTATAAGACACTCGCTGACCTGCACAAAACAGGCTTGCAGACGGCCTTGATAGCTTTTACTAAAAGGGTTTTTGTAACAGCGCATCACGATGCCTTCGCAAGCCTTCGACCATCGTTCTGGCCTGGTTAGCTTAACCCATCATAGCCTCAGCTGAAAAACGGGCAATACTCTTTCAAAGCGCCATGCTGCTAACAATGGGAGAACTGAATGTCCGCTATGTGCCAGAAGCGGACGTTGAAGACGTAATACCATCTTTGCATGATGTAACAGATGACTGTATGCCACCTGCGATGAGTGGAATGCTCTAAGAGGTCAATGATACCAGTAATACAAAGTCCGCTTTCCGCTCATTACGCACGATAAGCATGCTGCTGAGGCTACACCTGCCTTTCTGCATCAGACCCTGGCCGTCAGGCCCGGAACGCTTAGCGGTACGGCAGAGCTTAGTGGCACTGCCGGTTAGCGCAGTGGGGCTCGACGACCTGGCAACGCCGGGGATCCGAAGGGGGCCATGTTCCGGCAGTTGGTTGTGTGAGAAGCTACCGCGAACTATTAACCGGCCGCACACTGAACGCTCTCAAAGTATTACTGTTTTGCAGCCGAACGATATTGTGCAGTTTTCCTGAGCTGTTGATGTCCCGCCTGTAGCTGTTCTGGCAGCACCTCCTGAAACATCTGGATTTCAAAGGTTCGTTAAAGTTAACTCAGAATCGTTAAATAATATCCATCAGAACATCCCTTTTAATGGTCAGCATAATTATACAGAAATGACATTTTCGCCTTTTTTTTAAATTTATATACACCACTTTTTGTTTATTGATAGAAAAACCACTTTAATAATAGTGTAATGTGTGTATGTTCATGAAAAGAGTAAACCATTAGCAGATTAATTATTAGCCTTAATTTTGATTTTTAATCAATGACTTAACTAATAATTAACACCTCCGATGCCTCCACTAAAATTCAAACAAAAATATCCTCAGACATCGATATACGTTTCATTACATTCCTGTGATTTTAATTTTTAATGAATTTATCTTTAATCAAATGGCTCATTACTTACGGGATGGGCCGCGATTATCTCATGTATTTCTTACCTTTAAGGATGGATTATGAGACATAAAAAACTAACTCTTGCTTTAGGTCTTTTTGTTCTCTCTGCGGCGCGAATTTCTGTCGCCGCACCGTTAATCAACGAACCGCTTACTGACCACGCCTCCCATACTTTCGTACTTATTGGAGATGCTAATGGTGGTGACGGCGGGAACGGCGGCTCTGGAGCCAATTCTCCAGGTGGCCCGGGCGGAGATGGCGGTAATAACAGCGGCAGCGGTAACGGGAACGACAGCGGTAATGGTAACGGCACTGGCAACGGCTCAGCTAACGGCAATGGTTCCGGTGACGGTGATGGCGGTGATGGTGGTGGTGACGGCGGCGGTGCGTAATCAGGCTGTTAAATCTTACTAAAAATGGTCGCCTCCGGAAGGCGGCCATTAATTAAAGGATGGAACTTTTATGTCAAAACTGCTCAACACTCTGATTCTCATGCCGCTTTCGGCAGGAATTCTTTTTTCCCTTCCAGCCTTCAGTCAGACATTGCCGCAGGGCGCTATCCAGCTGTCTGACTGTGAAAGTCAGAACGGACAGAATGGGAACGCCACTTCACCCAACGGAGAAAATGGTAAAAATGGCGTACCAGGCACCGGTTGTCTGAACGGAGGTAATGGCGGTAACGGTTCTGCTTCAGGTGGTAACGGCGGAAATGGGGGGAACGGTGCAGGCGCCGGGACTGAAACCCATCACAAGCACCATAAACATCATAAAAGTACACCCGGTAGCGCCAATGGCGGAAACGGTGGTGATGGCGGATCAACAGATAACGCCCCCGGCGGGGCTGGCGGTGATGGAGGTAACAATGACCAGTCACAACATCTGTAAACGATGCCAAACCTTACTACGGTGCTCCACTCTGCTGATGGCGGTTTTAACACATTATGGTTATGCATCTCCGGCATACCCGAGCCCATTTTCTGCTTCTTTATCACTGATTTCAGATGGTGGAAACGGTGGTGACGGTGGTCCGGGTGAAAACGTCGGAAATGGCGGTAACGGCGGTAACGCTGGCACGGGTTCCAACTCAGATGGCGGAAATGGCGGCAATGGAGGTACAAACGGAGCCGATGGAGGGAATGGTGGTAACGGAGGAAGCGGGAATAATTCACCCGGCGGTGATGGTGGTGATGGTGGTGATGGCGGTGATGGCGGTGATGGCAGTGGCGGTGATAGTGGTGGTGACGGCGGCATATAATTCATAACGCAGGAGATGATATGAAAAACCTTCTCAGGAAAGTTGCATACCTCATTATTCTCACCTCAGCATTACTGAGACCTTTCATTGTCGTATTCACTGTAACGTCCTCTCTGGCGGCAGGAATATTCAGCACTGCGGCATGGGCAGACGGTGATGGTGGCGACGGTGGTGACGGTGGCGGTGATGGAAACGGGGGAGACGGAGGGAATGCGGGTTCTGGCAGCAACGGAGATGGCGGCGACGGCGGTAATGGGGGTGAAAACGGCGGAAATGGCGGAAACGGAGGTAATGGTGACGGATCAGGTAATGGCGGAAACGGCGGCGATGCGGGTCCAGGCGGCGTCGGCGGTCAGGGTGGCAGCGGCGGGAGTCAGGGAGAACATGATGGTTCTCCCGGGATGAGCGGAGCCAGGGCATCTAAGTAATTATCCGTATGCTGTTAACGCGGTCTGCCGGAGGTTGATTACTCCGGCGGCCTCATGCCTGCAGACTAAACAGACAGCACAGCAATGCTGATACGTTGTGCTGCAGGGCCTGAACTGTTAAATCTGATGGAGTTGCCAGCTCAGGCAAATGCCAAACCTCCTTAAAAAACAGCGTATTGTGTCAGCCTGAGCAATGGCAGCTTATTCGGCACCATCCAGCGTTCCAGCTCGTGCGTCATCCCTGTCGATTCCTCTGACAGAAAACCGGCCTCTGCCCCGAGTCGCTATAATGGCTGTCCAGCCATTTCCCATGTACACCTGGCTACCAGGGAAATTCTGGAATTTTGGCGTGTTAAAAGCTGATACTGCAATATGATTCGAATGCCTTTTTGCGTCAGATTACCCACCAGTCTGCAAAAATTGCCACTGTCCGCTATAAGGCCGAGGCGCACGTTTAGCATCTTGTTAAACGTGCGCGATGAGCCACAGAGACACCTCTGATGAGATGCGCACTGGATTAACCTTTCACATTTTTTTATGTCCGAATGATCACTTAAAAATGAATCAGGTAGCCTGAAACGTCAGTCAGAAATATCCTTAGCGACAAACAGATTTAAATAGCAAAAGGTCTGATATGAAATCGATGAATCTGCACAACATCTACCGTTCTGCAAATGAGAATACCGTTACGATGTGGCGGAAAAATGCAGGCATTGGCGATATCAGGCAAGGTAACTACTACGATCCGGTAAAACTGGCTCTCGCGACAGGCATACAGCCGTCTGTGTCCTCTGATGTCTCACGTCTGCTGCGTGAACTGCAGCAACTTACCCGAGATGATCCGCTGGCCGATGTTCTGCCAGCAGACGGTTTTCATTTTACTTTCTTACCTCTTACCCTGCCGCTCTATCACGAAAACGCGCCGTTGCCCGAAAAAGTGGATCAGCTGACGGCTATCTGGACCGGATTTGAGGCGAAGAAAATCGTTATCAGAGATCTCCGGCTCGTTGCGTTGCCCGGTCAGTTGTTGCTCGCAGGGATCCCTGAAAGTCCTGCTGTAACCATGCGCCAGCTATTCTGCGAAAAGGTGCTCGATTCTGACTGGAAAAATGAGCTGATGATGCGTCATTCGGGCAGCCGATTACCGGCCCCCTTCTGGCACAGCACCCTGCTGCGCTACAACGCGGCTTTTTTACCCGCAACCTTACGTCACTATTTTCTGGAACGTCAGACCGTTGATTTTGGTGAGGTCGCCGGAGAACTGATGCTGGCAAAAATCAACTACAACTGGACAAAATGTTACCCATTACGGGTTAACTGATGCGATGTGATTCCCTGTCAGAAACGATTTTTGGCCTGCATCTATGTGAGCGTACTTAAAGCCGCATACGTTCAGGTCCGTTTTTCTCTCAAACCCTCCGTCAGCAGACTAAATCAGGATCTTTTCGTTTACCTGACTGTTCCCGTAAACTACAGGACGCGGGTTTTAATTCATGAACACGAAAAGAGGATGATAAAGCCTGCCAGGCAGAGCCGTTCCATTATTGTCTGTGAATACTCCTCGATTTTGTTCTCGCGAATAGGGCCGACGGCTTAAAAAAATATCCGCTTCTCACACCAGGAAATAATATGCTTTTGGCGAATGTACCCTTTACTGCAATCCTGACTCCATCTTCACTCCTGGCATGAGTCGTCAGCTATTTGTTTCTCTGGATGGCCCCAAGGGAGCCGGTAAAACCACGCTGCTGGAGGCCATTACGCAAGTGCTGAGGGCAGACAACATGAAAGTGATCCGACTCAGCGAGAAAAAGAGCGATCCTTTCAGGGCGGAATCCATGGCACTGGTTAACCGGCTCGCCAGAGATCCCTCGGCAGATCTGGAATGGGAAATCTGTCAGCGCTTTGCTGTCAGCCGCGCCTGGATTTCA
>Ga0157359_1000088_pt1 | contig 26421 bp, 24 predicted proteins | sample AttcapACBM3_FD_111482 | JGI IMG/M metagenome (GOLD analysis project Ga0157359, IMG submission 111482) | Fungus gardens microbial communities from leaf cutter ant in Botucatu, State of São Paulo, Brazil - Atta capiguara ACBM3 | ecosystem: Host-associated > Fungi > Mycelium > Unclassified ...
CACCACCAGGAGGCTGCTGAAGTCTTCGCGTCGATCACCAGCCTCGCGTCTGATCTTGCGTCAGCTATCCCTCATACCGATATGGCCCGCAAATCGAAGGCGTTCGACGATGCGCGACTCAAGACCCCGAGCGGCGAACCCACACCACACCACGGCATCATCCCTACGGTAGCGGAGTCTGAGTCTTCGGCCGCCTGGTCAGAGTGTGAGAAGCGGGTCTATGAAATGGTAGCCCGTGCCTACCTCGCGCAATTTGCTCAAGACTATCGGTACAGGTCGATAGACGTGAAAATCCGGATCGCAGAGGAGCTATTTGGAGCCCAGGGGGTAGTAGCGGTTGACCAAGGATGGAAGCACATCTATGCGCTTCCGCCGCAGGTGGATGGGTACGACGAGGATGACGGCGGAGCCGCGGATAATCAGGAGATCCCAAGCATTGAGCAGGGATCTGAGGTGGTGTGCACGAGCTGCACCGCACGCTCAGAGCTTACCAAGGCACCGCCGTTCTTCGACGACAACATGCTGCTGGATGCCATGAAGAACCTTCATCGGTACGTTTCAGATCCTGATCTAAAAAAACGCCTCAAAGAAGGAGAGGGCATCGGGACTACCGCTACCAGGTTCAAGATCATCGAAGATATGAAACAGCGGGAGCTGTTTGTGAAAGCCCCAGTGGGTAAGCGAAAGCTGACTACGAGTAGTGCGGCGCGTAACCTGATCGATATGATCCCTATGGATGTAAAGGATCCAGCCCAGGCAGGTGAATTCAAACGCAGTCTTGATCGGGTAGCTGCTGGTGAACTCGAACTGTCCACCTTCCTGGATCAAACAGCCCAATTTGTAAAGTCCGTTATCAGAAACGCGACCTCTATTGCCTTTCCTACCGCCGTAGAACCATCTGTAGCGGAGCCTTGCCCGTCGTGCGGATCAAAGTTGTTATTAAAAAACAAACGCACAAGTTGTGCTGCCTGCGACTTCACATTATGGCACGAGGCGTTTCACAAACATTTATCTGCAGCTGATCAAAAGGCGCTTTTGACAAAGCACAGAACCAAGCTGATCTCGGGATTGAAGAACAAAGACAAAACCAAGACGTTTGCGGCATATCTTGTCCTGGACCCGAAGACCGGAAAAGTCTCCCCGGACTTTGAGAGCTCAACTCAGGACAAGGGCAAGCCAGTTGAAACAAATATTGAATGTCCCAAATGCAAAACTACGTTCGAAACGAAGGGCCACCTGATTGAGTGCGCTAAGTGCGACCTAAAGATATGGACAAAGGTTCTAGGCCGAAAAATAGAATCGAGCGAGCTGATGGTGCTGCTTGAAGGACAAACAACGCAAAAGCTGTCGGGGTTTACCAGCAAAAGTAACGGCAAAGCATTTTCTGCAAAGCTGAAGCTGAGTCTGGACACTGGGAAGTATGAATTTATCTTCTAAAATTTAGGCGCTACCGATTTTCGCCAAGGTCTATAGCACTATGAAACATACGAGATTCCTAGCCAGCCTGGTCATAGCGCTGCTGACATTACCGCTAGCAGCTTGCAATGACGATACTCCTGCTGAAACTACAGTCCCCGGAACAACGAGGACGGTAATCCAGGGAATGCACGCCGAGTTTATCGAAGTGCAGAAAGATGGTAGTCACTGGTACGAGATCGCAATTTCAGTCGATAAGGACAAGACATTCAGGATGCCAGTATTCTTCTCCGACAATGGCAAGCTGGTCCAAGTATCAGGCGCCCATGCGAATGCGTTATTTGATACCTGGTTGAAACAGCGTGCGAAGAATGTCGCGGCGTTTGGCTCGATAGATGACCAAGCGGGCCTATCAGGTCCCTTTCTGGCAATCGACATCAACAAGAGGTGATATCTATGTTCGACGGATCAGAAATGCAGTGGGTGCCCGCCTACTATGCGGAAAATTCAGAGGGGCAACGGGTACCTTTCGTGATCGCTCTCATGCTGACAGGGGAGGACGGCCGGATGGTGCTCCCTCCCGCGGTGGAAGCCTCGATCGACAGGACAATCGATATCACCGGATCCGAGGGAGTAGCCTACGCGGATCTCTACGATCATTACCGGCTGGAAGCGGTGGTACCGGCACACGTCGACCGAGCCATGCGTGTGCCTGCTGCAATGGTACTTCTGAGATGCCAATCGCCAGAAACGGCTGAAAAGGCGATGACGACGCTAGCCGCGCAGTACGTCATTTCCCTGGTTAAGGGGCCGGAAACCTAGCTAAATCAGCTACTTGCGAGGATAGATAGCCAACCTGTCAGCATTTTGTATAATGACTACAATACGGACAGGAAGAGGCCACTATGCCACGTAAGCGACAGTCGCCTGGCGACGCTGGGCAAATGGGATTCGATTTCGAGTTCCAAGAGACCGTAGACACAATTGAGGCGCTGCAGGCAGACCTCACAGACACCGATGACGAGGTACAGAGCAATGATCACAACGGCAAACCAACCCCTGGCAATCGCATCGAAGGTACTCCAGGCATCAACGATCAAGGCGATCCGCCAGTCGTCCTCGTTCAACCTGCACGGATGGAAGATCCTGGATCGGTGGGCGTTGAACAGCCCCGAGCGACTTCGGGATTTGGAGCAGGAGAGCGAGATGCTTCTGTTGGGTCGGGTGCTCCAGCAGCAACGGATCGAGCAGGAGGCGATCACGAGTCTGCCGGCAGACGCGAAAGTAGGCCTGACGGAGTCCGAGATCCTGCAACTGCAGGAGATCGCCCAGGACCTATAGTCCTACCCGTCGATTACGTAATCGAAGCGAAGGATCACATCGGTGCGGGCGGTGCCAAGAGCAAATTCAAGGACAATATTGCAGCGATCGAGACCCTGCAGACACTGCGCGCTGAAGGCAGGGGGGCAACGTGGGAGGAGCAAGGACGACTGGTCAAATACGTAGGCTGGGGCGGTCTCCCTCAGGCGTTTGATCCCAGAAGCACCCCTTGGCAGAACGAATACAGACAGCTAGTCGACCTGCTCAGTCCAGATGAGTACGAGAAAGCGCGGCGTTCCACCCAGGATGCTCACTACACGTCCCCCGCCGTGATCTCAGGCGTGTATCAGGGGCTGCGCCGCCTTGGGTTCACGGGCGGCAAGGTACTGGAGCCGGCCGCTGGTACCGGCAACTTCATTGGCATGATGCCTGAAGCTCTGCGCAACGAATCCCACTTCACCGCTATCGAACTCGACCCCATCACTGCCGAGATAGGCAAGCACCTGTACCCAACAGCGCGCCATATCAACCGCGGGCTGCAGGATGTTGTGATTCCTAATGAATACTTTGATGCCTGTGTTGGAAACCCTCCTTTCGGCTCGCAGTCTCTTTACGATCCGGATCATCGCGATCTAGGTAACTTCTCAATACACAACTACTTTTTGGCTAAGTCGATAGAGAAGCTCAAGCCTGGTGGGGTGATGGCATTCGTCGTAAGCCGATACTTCTTGGACGCCAACAACAGTAAAGCGCGTGAGCATATTGCAGATCGAGCGGATTTTCTCGGCGCGATTCGTCTGCCGAATACGGCATTCAAGGAAAATGCTCTTACGGAAGTGACGACTGATATTGTTTTCTTCCAACGATCCACCGGACTTCGCGATTCGGATAGAACTTGGGTAGGCGTAGGTGAGGTAAAAGATCGCGAAACGGGCGCGGGCATAACAATCAATCAGTATTTCATCGACAATCCGGGCCAGATGGCCGGAATGATGGTGCTATCTGACAATATGCATAAAGGAAGTGCCGATCTTATAGCTGAGCCTGGTCTCGATCTAGAAGCGGCCATCGGTGAGCGACTTGCTGTGCTTCCGACCAATATTTTCCGTGTCTCGGACCATGATATCCCTACGGAGGGTGAAGCGAAACCGGAATTGATCCTCCCGAACACCTTGAAGATTGGCTCCTATTTTCTCACTCCTACTGGAGAGATCGCTCGACGGCTGCCGGATGAACTGGACAAGCACGACTATCAGATAGTCGCGCTCAAGAATGAAAGGGCTGGCCATCGTATAAGAGGAATGATCGAAATACGCGACGCTTTGCGAGCCCTGATGAAAGAGGAGCAACAAGGCGATTCTCCCGATCCTCTTCGCCAAGCCCTCAACGCTGTGTACGACCGCTTTGTTCGCAAGCTTGGCCATATCAGCAGTCAGGCCAACCGCCTGGCGATGGGTGGTGATCCAGAGTTCCCGTTGTTGCACGCTCTTGAAAGTAACTATGACCGGGGTATAAGCGCCGACCTTGCGCGTAAACAAGGGGTCGATCAACGAGCGCCCTCTGCGGACAAGGCTGCGATTTTCAGTCGTCGCGTCTTCAGTCCTCGTCAAGAGGTCATCCAGGTGGAGAACGCCAAGGATGCACTGGTCGTTTCGATGAACCAGGTCGGCCGTGTAGATATGGATCGAATGATCCGGCTTTCTGGGCTAAGTCAACCTCAGATAATCAAAGATCTCGCCGGGCTGATTTATCTAAATCCTCGGACGGAATCTTGGGAAACCTCAGACAAATATTTGTCTGGCAACGTGAAGCTAAAGTTGAGCATTGCAGAAGTGGCGGCGGGGCTTGATCCTAAGTTTCGTCCAAATGTGGATGCGCTGCTTGCAATTCAACCGCCCGATATTGACCCGGTAGATATCTCGGTCCAGCTAGGCTCGACGTGGGTACCACCAAAGGTAGTTGATGACTTCGTGCAACATCTGTTGGGTGATGTCCAACGGCGGATTAGCTATCAGGACTCGCTTGGCAAATGGCTAGTCAAAGTTGGCCGAGCCGATAACACGACCAATACCGTCACTTGGGGCACAGAGAGCTACCCAGCCAACGAGCTCATCGAAGCCATCCTAACAAACACCAGTATTCAAGTTAAGAAGGAAGTGGGCCGCGACGAACATGGCAAGGCGATCATGCGCGTTGACGAGGTTGAAACAGCGGCTGCTGTACAGAAAGCAGATGAAATAAAGCAGGCATTCCTGGATTGGATTTGGGAGGATCAAGCGCGCAGAGAAACCTTGGCCGATCTCTATAACGAAAGATTCAATACCAACGTCACGGCCCAGTACGATGGCTCTCATCTAGCCCTGGCAGGCACATCACTGGATATCACTCTTCGACCGCATCAGAAAGACGCTATATGGCGGGGCATTCAGGAAGGTACAGCGCTATTTGACCATGTTGTAGGCGCAGGCAAGACGCTAGTTTGCGTAGGCACCGTGCTTGAAAGTAAACGGATGGGCCTTTGCAATAAGCCAATGCTGGTAGTACCTAATCACCTGTTGCTGCAGTGGAAAGACGCCATCTATTCGCTCTACCCTGATGCAAATGTCCTGGTTGCGGAGAAGTCTGATTTCAAGAAAGAGAATAGGGAGAGGCTATTCGCACGTATCGCGACGGGTGACTGGGATGCCGTAGTGGTCGCTCACAGTTCGTTCAAACGAATTGGAATGCCAAAGGATACTCTCGAACAGCTGCTGAACGAACAAATCGACGACCTCACTGGTGCAATCGCACAAATGAAGAGTCAGCAAGGCGACCGCGTTACCATCAAGGAGATGGAGAAAGCCAGAGAGCGAATGACCGAGCGATTGGAAAAGAAAGCTGATACAGGACGCAAAGATGAGGCGGTAGACTTCGCCGATCTAGGCGTGGACGCTTTGGTTGTCGATGAAGCTCAGGAATTCAAAAACCTTTTCATCACAACTTCCCTGAGCCGGATTTCTGGCCTCGGGAATCTGACAGGCTCAGATAAGGCATTCGATCTTTTCGTAAAATGCCGCTACCTACAGCAGAAGTACGAGGGTCGGGGTGTTTATCTGGCCACCGGCACGCCTTTGAGTAACACAATTGCTGAGCTATACACTGTTCAACGATACATGCAGTACGACGCGCTAAAAGAGCGGGGCATTGTCCACTTCGATGCTTGGGCTTCAACGTTTGGGCAGGTTGTCACCGGATGGGAGTTGGACGCTACCGGTGTCAATTACAAGCTCAACAGCCGATTTGCCAAGTTCCAAAACGTGCCCGAACTGACCGCTATGTACAGATCCTTCGCTGACGTGATCACCAAGAAGGATCTGCAAGACCAAGCCGCAGCGCGAGGCACCAGGTTCCCTGTTCCGCTCGTCAAGAGCGGGAAGCCACAGAACCTGATCGTGGAGCGATCGGCTGCCCAAGCGACGTATATGGGCATACAGCGGGAGGTGTTGGACGACCGGGGACAACCCGTGCACCGGGCAGACGGCGGAGTGATTCGTGACTGGAACGCTGGATCCATCATCCACCGGATGGAAAACCTGCCGAAAGACCCTCGGCTCGACAATCCCCTAAAGATCACCAACGATGCGCGTAAGGCGGGCCTGGATTACCGCCTGATCGATCCCGAGGCCGGCGATCACGCCGGCAGTAAGGTGAACACCTGCGTCGCCAACATCATGCGGATCTGGAGCGATTGGGACGACCGGAAGGGGACGCAGCTTGTCTTTTGCGACCTATCAACGCCTAAGGGCAAGTCTCGATCTGCAACCCCAGTGCAGGATGACACACCAGAGAAAGCATCTGATGAAGAGGGTGATGAGGAGGCTACCGTCATATCGATGGACGAGATCCTGGCGGGTAGCAGTGCCTTCAGCGTCTATGAGGACATCCGAAACAAACTCATCGACCGCGGGGTTCCTCCAGAGCAGGTGCGCTTTATTCACGACGCCTCCACCGATCTGCAGAAGGCCAAGCTTTTCGATGAGATGAATCGGGGCGATGTTCGGATCCTGTTAGGTTCCACTGCCAAGATGGGAGCAGGGACCAACGTGCAACGTCGCCTCGTGGCCCTTCATCATCTGGACGCACCATGGCGGCCCAGCGACCTGGAGCAGCGTGAGGGACGAATCGAGAGGCAGGGCAACCTGTTCTACGAGATGGACCCTACAGGCTTCGAGGTAGAGATCATCCGCTACGCCACGAAGCAGACGTACGACAGTCGGATGTGGCAGACGATCGAGTTCAAAGCGGCCGGCATCGAGCAGTTCCGCAAGGGCGATAGCCAGATGCGAGTGATCGAAGACGTCGCCGGCGAAGCCGCGAACGCTGCGGAGATGAAAGCAGCCGCTACAGGCAATCCGCTCATCTTCCTCCAGGTCCAACTGTCTTCTGAACTGAAGAAGGTGGAGGCTCTTTACGCGAGCTTCAAACGCAATCAGCACTCTCTCGATAAGCGCTACGCCTGGCTCCAGGGCGCCGATGATCGAGCTGTCCGCGCTGAACAGAAGTGGAGCAAGGAGATCGAGCTGCGAGATGCCAGTACGCTGCCTGGGTTCTCCTTTGTATCGTTTGGCAAGACCTATACCGACGACAACAAAGACGCGCTTTCTGGAAGCATTTTGTACGCAATGAAGCAGGCGGTGTCGCGGAAAACCGAAACGACCTATCAAAAACCCGCTCTTGTGAATGTAGGCCAATATCGGGGGTTTGATATCGAGGTGTACTGCCATCGAGATCAGATTCAGTTCTCTGTCACGGGGCACGATAGCTACGAACCGGGAAACCTCGTCTATAACACAGCCGACAAATTCAGCGTGCCAGGCTTTATCAATCGCCTCGATAATTTCATGGCTACATTCGAGGACAACAAGCTGCAAGCTTCGCAGACTTGCGAAAAAGAAAAGTCCGAGCTAGAGAAGGTTGTTCAGGAGAAATCTAAGCCATTCGCCAATGCTACAAGACTAGAAAATTTGCGCGAGGACGTGCGCGACGTAATGAAAGAATTGAAGATCATGCAAGGCGACCCTGACTATGTTTCTACTTGGGTCCCGAAGTCGACAATGATTTCTGAAACAGCCAAACCTAAATCCTCCTCTACGGCCTGCAAATAGCTTAATTACAAAAACCGCAAGCTATTCACGCAACAATGCTGCACCCTCATTGAAAGCCACCTTCTGGTGGCTTTTTCTTTGTATTTCTGCCATATATGCAACCAGTACCATCAATGTCTAGCTTGTGTAGATGGAGAGGCGAGCAATGCAAAGCAAACTTCATGAGCTGTCCGTTCATCTCAATAGCTTGCTAGATAGCGATCCTGCTGAGGCAGTGAGACAGGCGCGGATGATCGACCTCAATGCACCCGATCGCTACCAGCTGATGAATCTGCGCGCTGCTGTCTTAGTGGATGGTGGTGCATCGACTGAACAAAAAGACGCGGTTGAAGAGGCCATCGGTCTATTTCGACAGCTAGAAAGTCAGTTTCCGAGTGTGCCTGGTGTCGCCTACAACCTTGCAAATGGGCTTGTCGCTGCCGTAGGCAACCCCCCGAATGATCAGAGCTGGTTGGATCACCAAGAGCGTACCCGTGGGTATCGCGCCGAAGCACGACGATGCTTTTGGAAAGTGACTCAGAGTTTGGAAGGGAATCCTGAACTGAAGACTCAATCTTGGACCAATCTCGCGAATCAGCTGAGCAGCAGTTTCAGGCTTGGTGAAGCGCATGATGCACGGCTTGCTGCGCTTGATATAGATCCGGGGAATGGCGTGGCAGCATATGCTGCTGCTCGGGACTTACTTTGGCTTTATGACCAAGGAGGGTGCTCGGATCTAACTAGAGTCGAAGCTGCCATGTTGGCCAAGATCGCACGTCACCACCAGGTACGAGTTGCCCTATACGCGGGAGCGGCGGCCGCCGAGCAGATAGCAGCTTTCGCGGATCAGTTCGACGATCCACCGCCGCGGCCACTACACATTGACCCGTTCATTGGGTGGATCGAGCGTGAACGTCTAACGCTAGCTCCGGTGGTCGAACTCGTCGATCCCAACTTGGGCAAGGTGGACTGGCTCATGCTTCCAGGGATCTTGGAGCGTGCGTCTGATACACGCGGCTTTCCTCCCCCTGTGTTCGCCATGTTTAATGTGCTGAAAAGCGATTTTATCCTCGCACGTGACTTGGCATGGCGTGCTCTCGACGAGGATGTGTGGCCTGCGACAGGTAGGTTTGCGGACACTCTCGACTACGCAAAATACGGTACTGATATGTCTGCGATCATCTTGGCGCACCGTACGGCGCTCGATTTGCTCGATAAGGTCGCCGTCACTGCGAACCATTACTTCGAGCTCGGACAAGCACCCGATAAGGTGCACTTTGGCAAGCTATGGCGAGGAAACCCTGACAAGGCGACGGGGCTGCGGCCACTAGCCCCAGGGGTTGAAAAAGCAATTCGCGATGGAGCCAGTGCCCTGTATGGCCTCGTAGAGCTTGCTGAAGACTATGACAGCAGCGCGGGCATCCTACGTTCTCAAAAGAATCTACGTAACGCAGGCACACACCGATTCGTGGTGTTGCACGACCTAGGAGATCCATCGCATAGCCGACAGGCGCCTGAGATCGAGCATCATAGTTTGAAAACGTTTACTCATGAGGCGATGCGCGCTTTACGTGTTGCAAGGTCTGCCATCCAAACGCTTGCCCTCGCCATAACTCAGCATGAGCGTGGCATGGCGGAACGGCAAAATGGGTTATTTGGATCGTTGACCGTTCCGGATCATGATTGGATCAGAGGGCGCGACTAAACAATTTTAGAAAGGAAAAAGCCCTGCTGTTACAGGGCTTTTGTTCACTCATTGACTGATTGCAAGAGTGCCTGCTTCACTTCCAAATGTCGTTCCAGAACGCCGAGCTATCAGATGCACTTTTTGTCGATTGCACAGAAGGACCGTCGATATTGACGTCACTGTTGTGGATGATCGTCCCGGCCCCGGTACTATTCACGCCGGTGTTGTTGATCGTGGTGTTGATAGCACCGTTAACCTCGGATACAGCCCCATTAATCTGGGAGTTTACTGCAGATACTGCACCGTCAACTTGAGAGCTGGCGATAGAGCACACCTTGTCCTTAATCATTTCCCAAATCTGAGATAGATCTGGGAAAGACGTAGTGCCCATGATTCCGGTTATGCCACCCACACACTTCCCCAGAATATCCGAAGAGGTTCGATCTGCTAACACGGTTTGGTCAGCCGCATCCTGGTCGCGCTTCAAGCCTACCTCGCCACCCCGAAGGGCAGCTTCGGCACTTCGGCACGTTGCAGCGTGAGCTCCATTAGCTACAGCCAGGAGCACCAGGCAGGTCAGGGCGAGTTTTTTTGGTTTGACCATTGTGTTCATGCCCTCGCGGCGGTTCTTGGCCGACTCACAATCCCAGCTGTAGCCGCCGGGACCGGACGCTCTTCAGGCGCGGGGCCTGCGACAAATCCTGCAGGCTTTGCTTCTTCCGGGACCAAAGGCTTCTTGAATCCCAAGGTGGCGTGAGTCTCCTGGTCGATGCTGGGCACTACTTTGGCTCTGATTACCTTGCCTTCCACGTTGAAGGCCACTTCATCGAAGTTCACCGGATTGCCATCTTGCCGGCGGTTGATTGCATTGCCATAGCCTAGCTTTTGCTCCCGCATATCTGCATCGTCCCCAACGTGCTCGTAGAGGCTGATATAGCCGCCTCGCACCTCGCCAGTCAGGGCATCTTTTCTCCCTTCCACAACCCTTGCAGTTACGTCCGCTTTGACGCCATCCAAGACAACGGTGCCAAATATTTCGCCATTGGTTCTCCGATACAGCTCAAGGTTTGAAGAATCGCCCCCCTCTAGCCCTTTACCTGTACCACGCATGATCAACACCGGCTCTTCGCTATGCACAACAGCTGCGGGTGCATCCGATTTTTCAGCCACAGGTGCGCTCGAATCTTTGGCGTATTGTTCATCAAACTTGGTGATCGCTGTCAGAAGCGCGTCCACATCGGTCGATTGGCTATTTTGCAGTGCAGTCACGTAGCTCTCAGTAGCCGCCTTGTCTATCGGCCCATGCTTACGCTCGGCGTCTTTCAACAATTCCTGAGTCACCGCGAAGCTTTCAGAGGCCTCTAGCGCTGCTTTGAAATGAGAGTTGAGTTTGCCGTGCTCATGCTGAACGGCTTGCGCGAAGGCGACCCGGTACTCCTCGCTTGCCATCAGTTCGCTCACCAAGCTGATTGACCGAGAGGTGTTATCGGTCCCCATCAGCATGTGCAATGCGTGTTCTTCAGCCCGCATTCCCAACAGCTGCGGATGAAGACGCAGTTCGGCCACCGAAAGCCCCAGGTTCTTTGCAAACTCTTCATCCTTGGTAAAGATCAGGGACTCGCCAGAACGGCCCTCTGGATCGGGGTGCTTCACCTTGGTCGCTGTGTCTGCACGATGGTGTACCTCAGCCGCCCACTCATTACGGTAAGCCTGACGGGTATCGACGCCTGTCACGTTCCCCTGGGCATCTTTCACCGGTACCTCGATGGTCACAGGCTGCCTGCCCAGATTCGCCAAGGCGACCTGATCACCAGGGGCGATGCTGGCCTCCCTGACAACGCGTTCGAGGTCCGCCCCCCAGGTGGTTCGGGTTTCGCCGTCGCTATTGATGAGCGAGACATAGAAGCTGCGGGAATTAGCCGCATCGAACTTGTAAGGCGCGCTACCAAAATCAGCCACCTCGCCATGCAACGGACTGACAGGAGCTGTCGCTGGCTGAGAAGGGGAGTTAGTCGTGGGAGTGGTCGACTCTACGGCGGGCGCCGATGGGATAGCCGAGGACGCTCCTGCTGCTGACTGGCGAGCAGGTTCTGCTGGCCGCGCTGCAGGCTGCTCAACTTGATCGCCTTGCCCGACGTCGGGACCTTTGCCCATGAGGGAGCGCCGCATCGCGTCTTGGGCTGGGTTCGAAAGCTCGACTTCGACGTTGTGCTTGATCATCACCTCGATCACCCGGCGCTGGAATTCATCGCTTCCGGTGAGCTCGATCGATCCGCCGAATTTCTGCTTCGCCAGGTGGATACCGACCAGGATGGCATCCTCGTCATCCTTGGCGCCGGCTGCCATCAGCAGCTGCTCGCCGTGGTCCACGAAAGCAGCCTTGTCCCTCAGTTTGTAGAGAACGCTACCGTCTGAGCGTGACTCATAGGTCACTTCATCTAAGAGCTTCAGCAGGTAGTCCGTGGACACTTCTGTAGGGGTTGCCGTTGGTGCCTTCCCGGAGGTGAACCCATCGGAAAACGTTTCTATTTCGGGCTCTTTCTGTGGCAGCCGCTGATACAGATGGAAATCCATTTCCCTCAAAATTTCCGCATAACCGTCGTACACGAAACGATTACGGCTGATTCTGTCTGATACACTTAGCGCAACATTCTGCGCAAATTTGTCAGGTTCTGACTCGGCGTTGCGCAAGGCGGTGAGATCCGCGGCGACCCAATGGCGGAGCAGATCTCCAGGCAGCTCACCTTTCGATTGGTGCGCTTCATACCAGTTCACGAATGCCAGGGCGCGTTCCAGAACCTCCCGATGAGGATCCGTAGATGCCAGCGAACCCGTATGGTGACGGGCATAAACCGAGTCGCGGAAGCGTTGAAGAAGCTCTTCTTGATGAGTGCTCATTTGCAGATCTACCCCCCTGGGGATGGTGGCTAGTGGATGGCCCATCAGCTGCTGAAATTGGCATAGGTTCAGGGCTGGTACCGGGTATGTAGAGCTAGACCGAAATGCTCAAAATTTCGTATTGTGTATGTTATTCAAAATAGCACGGAATGGAAAGCGCCGTGCCTCGATGCCCTGGAAGGCAACTCTCCGATGGAAATTGAGGATGAGATGGCAGTAGAAACCGATGACTTTCAGCCGATCTGTGGCACTGACCTTGAGCGGTGGCGGATCGAGAACGGCCTGACCAAAGTGGCAGCGGCAGACGCCTTTGGTCTGCAGAAAGCGAAATGGGAAGAACTCACTAGCCCGGAATTTTCTTCCGAGCAGATCTCAGATCCCGTGGTAGCCATGCTGCTGCACCTTTACCAAAAGCATCCCAATTCATCACCTGTCCAACCCCGCACCGATATCAAGGAGTTCTATGAATTCCTTGGTCTTGAAGATAGTCCGCAAGATCGTGAAGAGTTCGCTACGCTGATTGGACGATCTCCGCCTTCCGTTTACCGATTGATGCTCCATGATGGGAAACCCGGTAGACCAGTCATAAGGTGGATTGAGGCTCTGAAACGAATGACACTAACTCCCAAGCAATGTAAACGAGTCATGCAGGAAGTAGTCAGTCACGTCGGTGAGCGACAGCGTGTCGAAAAAGTATTGATCCAGGGCTGGTCTAGACAAGGTGGCTTAGGTGAGCACGACTGAAAAACAAGACTCGTTCGTTATCGAGCTATCTAGCGTCTATTTCTATTCTGGACCACAACCGAGATCGATTGCCTTAAAAGACTGCGGCATCCCACTAACCGCACCGATACCAGGGGCATTCCCCAGCCTTTACGGCTATCAAAGTAAGCAAGATGGGTTTATGGCCGCTAGGGCCTATGCCGACAAGAATAGGTTGCAATTTACTGTCGTAGATTTTTTAGTACAACTTGAGCACAAACAAAATCCTTTGATGATGAAGCCAGACGACATCAAAAATCACGATTTCGTCTCCTTCGCACGAATGTCCCGCAGCATGATGGACGACTTGCAAGGACTTCTTAAAGATCGTCTGGCTGCCGAAGGCATCACGCCTGGTAAAGCAGAACTTGCGAAACCTCATCTTCTCCTGCAACAACGTCCGGAGCTTGTAACTTCGCTAATGGAGTCTCCCGATTGGGAGCATATGAAAGTCATCGCATACCCAGCGAAGACGACTATTAGCGAAAGGCCGCTGTATGTTGGCGTCTTGCCCCATACGCACTGGGATTCGATCAAAGAGGCAACCTGCAGACTGAATCCGAACATGCGCATCACACTGGAACCGCCTATGAAGCAGGCTGAACAGATGAAAGCGAGTGTTGGGGACCCTGCGAGTATGAAAGACAGGGGACCTCGCTCTAGGTAAAAAAATAAGGCCGCTCTGCGGCCTTATTTGTCCTTGTATCTTTTTCGCATCCACCACGGACGCGCATAGATCCTCTTTCCTCTTAGAGCGCCGAGGAACTTATTCCAGCAGACATTCAGGGTCCATCCAAGCTTGGACATGATTCCGAAGCATATGATAATGCCCACGGCCACATAGAACGTGGTCCAACTTGGAAAGTAGAGCCATCCGAACAAAGGTAGATAGGCCGAGCATGGTATGCCGAGCGCTGTGGGTACTAGGGAGCCATCTCTCCAATTGGTTGACATAGGTCGTCCTACAGATTTGCTTGAGCTGGGACGGCCATTGCTTCCGTTCGTAGCCGGAAAGACTTATGGCCTGCAATACCGATGAATTCTTCCGCTGGTATCACGCCATCCGTGTAAAGCTTCCAAGCTTTATCGTCCAGGGTTGCGTGGGCATCCTCCAGCATTCGGCGAATCAATAGCGCCCATTTGTCATAGGGCTGCTCCTGGAGGTCGTTTCGCAGTTCTCTGTCGAAGACGACATACTCGCGAATGGCGGTGCGCTTACCATCGTTGGTCAGCAAGAGGCGCTGCACGATGATCACCCGCAGCGCGCCGAGTATCCGTGAAGCCATGGCAGACTGCTGCTCGGGAGGATAGGTCTGGATGGCTCGGTTGATGGTCTCGGCTGCGGATTCGGTGTGCATCGTGGCGTAGCAGAGGTGGCCAGTCAGCGCAGCTTCAACCATCGCCTCGATGGTGAGTCGGTCCCGCGCTTCACCAATGCCGATGATACTGGGCTTTCGACGCACCGCGTTACGCAGCGATTTCGTCCAGTCACCGATATCACGGCCAATCTGCGACTGCGCAGGCTGAGGCCCCTTCCAGTGCGGGCCACCCAGCACGAATTCGACGGGATCCTCATAGGTGATCACCTTCCGATCAGGCATCGCCACACCGGCATGAGCGTATACCCCAGCCTGCAGCGTCGTTTTGCCCGATCCCGTTGGACCACACACCAGCACCAATCCCATGTGAGGGTATAGGGCCTCGAACAAGTCGGGTTCGATGCCCATCTTGTGGATGTCAGGGAGCTGGACGGGGATGACCCGCATGGTGATCGAATAGGCTTCGTCGAGCTTGGCGATGCGCGCTTGTACGAAGTTCGTTCGGAAACGCAGTAGAGCTCCTCTAGGAAGCCCGATATCTTCGCCTGAAATTTCCAGTGCTCGGTCGACACCCTCGTCACCCCGTTTGATCATGCTTTCGATCTCGGGGGACCAGGTCGCCGCTATCAGGGAAGAGAGCTGACCTTGGTTTACGATTCCGACTGAACCCTTGATCTGACGCCCATGCAACTCGACCCATATGTAGTCACCACCTTGCACGAGGACATCGGAGACCTCTCTATCAGCGCAAAGCTTGAGGAACTTGCGGAATGACAGCGGGTTGAGATCCCCCTCGAAATTGAAAGGCTCGAAGGCTGGGACCACGGTTGAATCATCTGACATCATCAGTTCCCTGATCACTACTAGGCTTCGCAACACGCTTGATGGTTGGCCGCCACTTTCCAGGGTCTGTTTCGAACTTCGCCTTGTCTGTAACCCGCTTGAGCTTGTCTCCCAGCAGGAGTTGCTTGCCGTCGCCAGTTACCGTCTGCTGAGATTCGGCAACCTTCGTGGTGCTTATCATGTCTGCCTGTAGCAGCGTCGCGTACAGATGCATACCGGTGTAATCGCGACTAAGCCGATGAAAGTTGGCACTCAAGATAGCGTCGGCCTGTTTGATACCATCCTTCCAGCCATCGCGAACTGCAGCTTCCCAGATCACCTGTTCATCGCCATCTTGGGGCCGCGCTTCAAAGACAGGAAGCTCTACAGTCTGTGAAAGTGGCAGCCCGACGAAGAGATAATCTTTCCACGTCGGTGGCACACTCACGAAGCGCTCTTCGCGCTCGATTTTGTAGACACGGTGGGCAGTACGTACCTGGTCCGGCGAGAATGCCGCAAGATCTCGCGCCTCAACGATCACTGGCGGGAGTGTTCCGTTCGGAGCAATGAGCGGCGCGAACTTGTACATCGCATCCAGCGCGGCAGATCGGCGCTCCAGGGCATCAACGAGTTCGTGAGCCCGAGAAGACATTCCACCTCTGAAACCTACAGTGTGGCCAACATCGGTGAGGAGTTGCGTGCGTATGTCGGTGACTTTGGTGGTTGCCTTTGATGGGGGCCGAAGTAGGGAATCGAGGCTCGCAGGCGCTTCATTGGACCCTGCTGACGTAGACTGCGACTCGAGGCTAATCTCCGGAGCTTGATCAGCCTGGGCGGTCATAGCTACCACTAAAGGGACGAGAGCAATCATCAGACGTTTCATGTGCGTCCCTTTCAACCCCGCGGCCGGTTGTAATGCAGTGTAATTTTCTGCGCGTCTTGGCCGATATCAGCCCGATACCCTACCTGCGATTTGATCATTGCCATGAGAGTCGTGAGCGGCACGGATTTGACATCGATACTCACGGGCAACGGCATGCGTATACCCTCGAAGGAGAATTCCAGACCACGATCCTTTGCAACCTTGGCCAGCAGTTGAAGAGCATCGCCTTGCCAAGAGACACTCACAAATCTGCTCTCATCGGCGACCGCAGGTGGAGTGCGCATGACGACGCGGCTATTGAGGGCACCTGCTTGGTACAGGTCAACCTGAGCCATCTCGATCTTCTGTGACGCCTCCAAGATCTGCTGATCAACAACGGCTTGAGCGTCGTTGCTCTGTTCGTGCGAGGCGCACCCGCCCAGCATCACGGCTGCCAGTAGGATGCCGGCGGTAATCCGGTTAGAACGCATGGTAAACCCTCCAATTTTCCGTATAGATACTACTATACGGAATCAATGGCAACAACGTGGAAAGCCGAATAGCGCTACCTGGATCGCGATTTGCGTCGCCCGGCTACCTGGGTCGGTTGCTGGCGAGGTTGTGTCGTGCTGGTAACGGGTACCCCTGGAAACTGACGTGTAAGGGCTTCCCTAGCAGCGTCTGAAAAAGCTTGATCACCAGATACCTCAAACCCACTCCCGGCCTTGGCCTGTAGGTGATGAAGAGCGAAGGCGATCTCGCGCTGGACGTGCTCCCCTGGAGCTGGCTCGAACATCAATTTTTCACCGTCATCGAGAACAACCCTATTGGAGTGCTCGCTTCGATAGGCGACAGTCCCGTCTCGTCGAACGATTCCAAAATATCCTGGGGCAGCCACCAAAGTCGGATCCGTATGGGCGCTGTAGCGGATCGAGTCCCTAAGTTGGTCTTTAGCTCGGGTTCGCTGTTCGGCGTGATTGAAACCCCGAAGCTGACTTATTGCACCTGGATCGCCAAGGGAGGCTTCACGCTCGACCCATTCCTTGTAGGTGAGCCTTTTACTCGCTGGATCAGACGCCAACTCTTGCCGCTTTCTCTTAATCTCAAACTTATATTTCTCTCGGGCTCTAAGTGCCTCAAATGCTACAATGCTATAGAAAGCCTTTCGATCTTTTGGATCAGAGACTTTCTTTCTGATGTTTGTCCTTTTACGCCGTGCGTCCTCACTGATCGCTTTGAAGCCATTGCGTACCTGCTCTTTATCAATACGATTACTCACGAACTCCGAGCGGTATTTTTGATAGCGAGCGCGTGTGTCTCTCCGAAGCTTTGCGCGCTCTTCGCGTCGCGCCGCACGCTCTGAGGGATCACGCTTGAGTCCAGAATATTTGTCGTAGCTAACTTCCAATACATTTTCGACAAGCGCCGTTGCTGACCTGTATTCTCCGATCCTCTTACTCAGGCGATTTAGTGACAATTCTTCATGCATGTCACTTGCCTTGATAGCGGTTATCGAGGGATCGCCAAGATCGTATACACACAACCCACGACCTTTCGGCTTGATGCCCAGGTTAAACTTGGCCAGCTCAGCGTGGAGCGTAGCCCAATCCAGTCTATCGCTACGTAGCAAATTCCTTATTGCCGTCCTAGGTTTCTGCCGGACGTAGGTAAATAGACTTTCAAGGTCAGCATGACGCTCCATATCTGCTGCCTTTGTAGGCAATTTACCTTGTAGCTTGGGAGTGCTGTCTTTCCATGTGACTATTTTCTCATCGCCGCTTTGAACGACTCGGAATGGACCGTCATCGTGCTTCCAGCCGTATTTTATTTCGAGCTCACGCATTGCATAGTCAAGCTTGAAATAGTCCCGATCTGGATAAACTGCTAGGAAGGAATCGGGATGCACCCGGTTCACAGTCATATGTAGGTGAACGTTGTCGGTGTCTCGATGTATGGCGAACAGGTGCTGGTGTCCTTCCATTCCAACTGCTTTCTTTGCGTACAGGGCGCACTCAAAAGCTTGCTCGTCTGTTGGATTTTCCTCTGCTGGCCAACTAAGAATCACATGGTACACAGGATCCTTGACTCTGCTGTTCTGCGCCGCTACCGCATCCATCTCTCCCGGAGCTGTGGTAAGCGATAGGCAGTTGTGGTGACAAGCTATACCGCTTGGTGAAAATTCGACGATATGATCGCCTAAGAGACTTTCGAGCTCTTCGATAGGGTCTCGCTCATCGAGTCGATTCCTTCGTTCAGCGGCTCCAGCAAGAAACGTAAGGTTGGCTCTACGGGCTCTGGCTCTCTGCGAAAAGTCAGGATCAACTCGTCCAGCTTTTCGGAGATTTCGTCCTGCTGCGACAAGATCGTTTCTAGCAGAGGTAAGGCTTCTGAGATGTTCATGGCTTACACCTTTTTGCTCAGACTTCCTGTGAATTGATCGGGGACCAACTGATCCTCCAGGCTGCCGGTCAACGCTTTCATAGTCACTCCCATTGGCAGGAGGAGACGCTCCAAGACGGTCAAGGTGCTCTCTGATGGCATCTGCATTAGCAATGTCAATTCGTCTAATTGCTCGGAGATAGTTCGCTGCCGCCTGCAGATCTTCTCTAGCACTGACAAGAATTGCGTGGTTTCTTCGGGTGTAGCCTGGATCGAGCTCATCTGTAGGACTCTCCTTTTCTTCAGGTCTATCGGTTGCATATTTCGCGAGAGCAGAAAAGCTAGATTTGCCGTCCTTACGTTTAGCGGCAACTTTGGCAAGCATCAGTTTGCGATCCTGCTGATTGCTGCTTTGAGCTCAACCAGTATCTGGGCGTACTCACGGGAATGCTGCCCCTTGCCCTCGTTGAATAGGTGTTTCTGCAATCCTCCAAGCCGACGCAGTTCATTCAGGATGTGGGCTTCCATCCTGTTCCTGGTACGCCGACCCAAGGCGGCGGCCAGAAGGAACTGGCCAACACTCACGCCACAGTCATACGCCTTCTGACGAACCAGCTTCTCCTCATCCTCATAGCATCGGATGGCTGGAAGCCTTCCCGTGCGTCTGCGCTGTTCACTGTCACTCATCGTCGCTCTCTGCTTCTCAAGGGGTCTCGGGGCGCAGCCCTGAGCAGGGTGGTAGGTATCGCGAGGGAGTGAAACGACTGGAGCGACACCGGTTGGACGGACGCCATTTTATGGCGGGAGTACAAACCCTACCCTGTCCAGAATTCTAGCCCTTGTTTCGTATGCAAGCTACATTACGGAACTTGACTCCGCAAGAGACGCCCATAGAATCAGGCCACGGAGCAAGATTGAGGAACGCCAGATGGCAATCACGATTTCGCAGATTGAAAGTCTGCGCGCACTCCTGGCCGAACAGCCGGAGGTCGATCCCACTGAGCGGGAGGTGTCGCACTATCAAGCAGTAGAGATGATGGTCGATGCCATCGCGCAGCTTAGGGACAAGGGATACAGCGTCGAGAAGATCGCAGGGATCCTCAGCGAAGGAGGGATGCCGATCACGGTGAATACGTTGAAGAGCTATCTCACGAAGGCGAGGGTCGCACGACCCAAAACGTCTCAGAGACGCGCAGCCAAACGTCAGGCCAAGCCAGCCGCCGATCCAGTGGCTAGTAAAACCGCCAAAGTGGCCGCTGAGGAAAAGCCCAAGACTGCAGCAGGCAAAGAGCTGGACAGCGACAAAGCAAGTCGAAGTTCCTCATTCGAACCTAGACAAGACACACGCGATATTTAGGTGGATACATAGATGAGCAAGATTTTCGTAGTCGGTGGTGGGAAGGGTGGGGTCGGAAAAAGCCAACTTTCCGGAGCTCTGGTTGATGTCCTCATTGAACGTGGAGCGGAGGTGTTGCTAGTCGAATCGGACACCTCAAATCCGGACGTTTGGAAAATGTATAAAGATGAGGTCAAGTGTGAACTCATTGATCTCGACAGAGCTGACGGCTGGATCGACTTGGTAAACGTCTGCGATGCCAATAAGAACCACACCGTCGTAGTGAACACCGCCGCGCGAAACAACAAGGGCGTGACCGAATACGGCCAAACGTTGAATAGTACCCTGGCTGAACTGGATCGGGAGCTAACAACACTTTGGGTTATCAACCGTCAGAGGGATAGCCTAGAACTACTGAAGGAGTATCGGGAAGCGTTGCCCGACTCACTCATTCATGTAGTTCGAAATGGGTATTTCGGTGAAGAAAAGAAGTTCGAACTCTACAATGACTCTAAGCTCAGAGAGGAAATTGAGGCGAATGAAGGAAAGTCACTACTATTGCCTGACCTTGCGGATCGCGTAAGTGATGACTTGTACAGCAAAAGGCTTTCCATAGGAAAAGCACTCAAAGAGCTGCCTATCGGCAACCGTGCCGAATTGACCCGCTGGAGAAGGGAAACCCATAAAATGTTGAGTGAGGTTCTCGATGGATAACATTGAAACTTCCTTCGAGAAACTCTTGGGTAGACAACCGTCTGAAGCCGAGATGGCAAAGCTCTACAGGGTAAAAAATGCGCTTGGCATCAGAGATAACGATGCCCTGTGGCTCGTCATTATGGCTTTGGAGTCTTATGACAACCTCTACAGTAGATACCCAGAGCGTATTGTTAAGCAAATTGAAGACGCTGCGGTCCATCAAAGAACTTTGATTGCCGATGCTGCTGAGCTTGAAACAAAGAAGGCGCTGAATAGTCTGACCGAAGCCGTAGCGGAAAGCAGCATCAAAATCGCTACAACGTCTGCCCAGTCAGTCAAACTTATAGCGGTCGGATGGGTTTGCTGTGGTCTCATAGCGTTCGGTGCGTTTTGTACCTTTGTCGGGTTCGTGCTTGCCAGCGGTAGAGTTCCCTATTGGATCGCTCAACGCCATTTCGACAATCCAGCCATGCTGATATTGAATGGTATCTTCAATGCGCCGGCTGGATGGCTACTCGCTGTCATCTCGGTTGCGATAGCAGCGAGCACCCTGGTGTTCGGTAAGAAGACCAATCGAGTTTCAATACCGTCCTTTGCTGGGGCTGTATTCGTTCTTTTCGCTGTGCTGGCGATCTACTTTTCAGCATGATTTTTTGTTGTTTGCCATATTCCGTATAGAGCATACTATACGGAATATTTTTATCTGGTAGCGCTCTCCGATGCCCCTTTACTCTAATATCAAAGCTATACGGAAAGCCCAGGTCGATGTTCGAGGTATCAGGACAGTCGGTCGGCAAGGTGCCTTCACATTCGAGCTCTACCATGAGTCCACAAAATCCGGTTTTGCCTTCATTTCCAAGGATTCAGACCGTGCTCAGATGCTCATATCATCTTGGAATGCATGCAGACTTCGCGATGTTCTTGCTGAGCACTGTTATGCACTTGAGGCCCCGTATAGCTCCATCCAAGGAGACTCATTGGATTGGCTTTGCCGGGCGTCGCACCAACTACACCTTGATGTTCTCGCTATGCGGAAACTGAAGCGACTTTCCAAGCGATTCACCATAATGCGGCTGGAAGGATCGACCGACGAGCTGGACTTTTATCGAGCGTTACCAACTCCGCGAATGCGGGATAGGTTAAGAGAAGAGCTTGGCAATCGGATAATCGAGTTCATGAACGATGAGATCAACGGGCTGTGAATCGGCCTGTTGCAGTTGTCGCCCAGCCTAACCACCTCGGGCACCGCGGCACCGGCCGAACGGCCAGAGGCAACGCTCAGCCAGGCTGCTGACGCTCCAGTCAGCCTGGAGAAATGGTAGTGGTGATAAAATACGTTATCACCACTACCCGATTTCCATCTCACTCCTCAGTGTTTGGGGCGGCTCTGTTCCCCGCGAGCCTGGGTCACGCGTTTAACGGGTAGCTCGCCGGTGCCTGGAACTGTGCATCGCGTAGCTAGCTGGCTGCTTCTGGGTGACGTACTGGTCGAAGAGTCCCGGTTGTTCACCGCAACCAATCTGCAGACCCGACTTCGTAGCCATCTCACCTGCATTGATGGCTGCCGCTTCGCTTCTACCATTCGTCGGTGTCAAGCTTGCTGGGAACCCTTTCGCTGATTACTGTCTATCCATACAGTATCCTGAAAGGAGGTCCATCCCATGACCATTTCGCGCCTCGTCCCTCATCCCTGCCACGGTTGTCCCGGTCGTTCTGTCGAGTATCAGAAGGTCATGGCTTCAGGGATCGAGCAGGTGGGCCGCTATGGACATGCTCAGTGATGAGTACGATAGCTTTGACCAGCAGCAGTCGCTGTTCCGGCCTACCGAGCTGGCCTACTGCCGAAACCTGGTCGATCTGCTGACCGAAGAGCTCGACCAGGTGCGTCAGTGCCTGGGGCAAGCCCAGCGAGCCAATCGCATTCTGGTTGCTGAGCGGGATGTCCTAACAGCGGAGGTACAGCGTCACCGCTTGCGCTACGTCCAGTTCGTCCAAGAAGAGAACCAGCGCCACGTGCCCCGCGGTGACCGGCTCATTCCAGATGACCGCGACGATCCCCTTTCGCGTGCCCAGCGTCATATCCTGCGGCTGGAGTCGATGAACTCCGTTCTTCATGCAGATCTGTTCAAACTGCGCGCACAGCTGCAGGTCCTCCTCACCGAACGAGGCAGCACGCCGTCGGCGCCGACGGGGGTGCAGCATGGATAACGCTGCCACTAACATCGTTGCGCTCGACTCCCTGCTCGATAGTCGCCGCGTGTGGCGCGGGCAGAACCCTCATGTTGATGACGCCAGCACTCAGCCAACCGGGCACTCGGCGCTCGACGCCCAACTGCCCCTCGGTGGTTGGCCTGATGCAGCGCTCACCGAAATTCTCAGCGCCCGACCGGGCCTGGGTGAGCTGACCCTCGTCTGGCCGACACTGGCGCGCCTCACTGCCACCGGCGAGCGCGTGGTGCTGATCGCTCCCCCCTACCTGCTCTATCCACATGCGTGGCTGCAGGCTGGCATCGATCTCGGCCGACTTAGCATCATCCAGGTCCAGGGCAAAGACGTGCTATGGGCGGCGGAGCAGTGCCTGCGTTCCGGTAGCTGCGGCGCAGTGCTCTGCTGGCCCAGCCGTGCGGATGATCGAGCGCTGCGCCGGCTACAGGTGGCTGCAGAGACCGGGCAGACGCTGGCATTCGCGTTCCGCCACCAGCGGGAAGCCGTCAATGCTTCACCCGCTGCGCTGCGCCTGGTGCTCGAAGGTTCGCCTCAGCAGCTCCGGGTGCTCAAGTGCCGCGGCGGCAATCCACCGGCTACTGCGCTGTCGCATCGGGTCTGGCATTGAGGAACAACTGCCATGAAGTGGGCCTGCATCTTTTTCCCGCAGTTCGCACTGGACGGTGTCCTGCGCAATTGTCCTGACCCGGACGAACCCCTGGTGCTGCTCCACGGGCCTATACAGCGCCGGATCATCAAGGCGGCGAACCCCGCTGCGTTGGCGCTTGGGCTCCGGCCAGAGATGACCTACACCGCCGCTCAGGCGATCTGCCCGCATGTTTCGACGGTGGAGTACGACGAAGCGGCGCTAAGGCGCCAACACGAGCTGCTTGCCGCCTGGGCCTATGGTTTCAGCTCCCAGGTCAGCTTGCACTTCGCCGACGCCCTGGTGCTGGAGGTGCAGTCGAGCCTGCCGCTCTTCGGTCCCTGGCCCAGATTCGAAGCGAGGCTGCGTCAAGAGCTCACGGCGCTGGGCTTTGGCCACCGGATCACCTTGGCACCTAATCCAGTTGCGGCTCGGGTGTTGGCCAACACTGGCGACAGCCTTGCTGTGCGCGATGATGCCGGACTCGCCGGCGCGATGCGCACACTTCCGGTAGCGCTCCTCGGTTTCGATCCAGACATCGTCCAGGCCCTGAGCCGGATGGGGCTTCGTCAACTCAGTCAGGTGCTAGCGCTGCCTCGGGCGCAGCTTGCCCGGCGCTTCCCCCTCAGCCTGCTCAATCATCTGGATCAGATGCTAGGTAGCAAGGTCCTGCCCCTGGAGTTTTTTTTGCCCCCGACCACCTTCACGCTACGGATCGAGCTCAACTTCGAAGTCGAATCAACCCAGGCCCTGTTGTTCCCACTGCGGCGTCTGACCTCAGACCTGGCCACCTACCTTGCCGGCCGGGACATGGGCGCTCAACGCTTCACCCTGCGCCTAGAGCATCGTGAGGCGCCGACGACCGAGGTCGTTGTGGGTCTGCTCGCTCCTGAGCGTGACCCGGCGCTGTTGTTCGAATTTGCTCGGGGCCGTTTGGAGCCCACTCAGGTGGTGGAGCCGGTGCTCGCGATAGGCCTGATTGCCGACGAGCTGCCGTCGTTCGTGCCTCAGCACCGCGGCCTCTTCGATGACCGTCCTCAACAGACCGTGAGCTGGGAGCAGCTGCGCGAGCGGCTGCGCTCCCGCCTGGGCGACGACGCGGTCTATGCGGTAGGCGCCCAAGGCGATCACCGTCCTGAGCGAGCGTGGCGGCGCGACACGCCCTCTCTAGCGCTCCAGGCATTGGGACCGAATCGGCGACCTGGCTGGCTGTTGCCGGCGCCGGAGCCCTTGGATGTCGATCAGTCTCGGGTGCTAAGCGGGCCTGAGCGTATCGAGAGCGGGTGGTGGGACGGTGAGGATGCCCGTCGCGACTACTACGTCCTTGAGCTCGCCGACGGTCGAACGGCATGGGCCTTCCAGTCGCCGGCGGAAGGGTCAGGCTGGTGGGTGCAGGGGTGGTTCGCGTGACACCCGGCTATGCGGAGCTGCACTGCCTGTCGAACTTCAGCTTCCAGCGCGGTGCGTCCAGCGTAGATCAGCTGTTCGAGCGGGCCAAGGCGATGGGCTATGAGGCGCTGGCCATCACCGACGAGTGTACCCTCGCCGGCATCGTGCGGGCCTGGCAGGCATCGGAGAAGCACGGCGTCCGCTTGATCGTGGGCGCTGAGTTCCAGGTCGCGCAGGGCCCCAAGCTGGTTTTGCTGGTAGAAGACCTGCAGGGCTACCAGCAGCTGTGCCGGTTGATCACCCTCGCCCGCCGGCGCGCGGACAAGGGCAGCTACCGGCTGCTGCGCGAGGACCTCGACCGGGTCGCTGGCCTTGTCGCGCTCTGGGTACCGGATCGGCACGCAGAGGCGGAGTCGGTGCGCTGGTTGCTGGAGGTGTTTCCCGGCCGGCTGCGGATCGCCGCTGAGCTCCACTTAGACCAGGACGATCAGATGCGGCTTCAACAGCTGCAGGGGCTGGGTGCGGCTTTGGGCCTGCCGCTGGTAGCCGCTGGCGACGTGCACATGCACCGCCGCGGGCGCCGAGCACTGCAGGACACCATCACCGCGATCCGCCATCACGTACCGGTGGCCGAAGCCGGCCAGCTGCTCTTTCCGAACGGCGAGCGCCACTTGCGCACCCGTGAGTCGTTGGCCCGCTGCTATCCGCCCGAGCTGCTGGCCGAGACTTTGCGCATCGCCGAGCGCTGCACCTTCAGCCTGGCCGAGCTGCGCTACGAGTACCCGAGCGAAGTGGTACCGGAGGGACACACCGCCACCAGCTGGCTGCGTGTGCTGACAGAAGAGGGCTGCGCCTGGCGGTGGCCCGAAGGCCTGTCGGATCGATTGCGTGCCCAGATAGAGAAAGAGCTGCAGCTGATCGCTGATAAAGCCTATGAGAGTTACTTCCTGACGGTGCACGACATTGTCCGCTTCGCACGGCAGCAGGGAATCCTTTGCCAAGGGCGCGGCTCGGCTGCGAATTCTGCCGTCTGTTTCGCACTGGGTATCACCGAGCTGGATCCGACCCGGATTAACCTGCTGTTTGAGCGCTTCATCAGCCACGAACGGGACGAGCCGCCGGACATCGACGTCGATTTCGAGCATGACCGGCGGGAGGAAGTCATCCAGTACATCTTCCACCGCTACGGCCGGCAGCGCGCCGCGCTCACTGCGGTGGTATCCACCTATCACGCTGCGGGCGCTGTGCGGGACGTGGCCAAGGCCCTGGGTCTGCCTCCGGATCAGATCACCGCGCTGGCGGACTGCTGTGGCCGTTGGACAGACAACCTGCCGCCCCCGGAGCGACTGCGCGAATCGGGCTTCGACCCTGATAGCCCCCTGCTCCACCGGATCCTGGTGCTCACCGGTGAGCTGATCGGATTCCCTCGGCACCTGTCTCAGCACCCAGGCGGTTTCGTCATCGCCGACCAGACGCTGGATACCCTGGTGCCGGTGGAGAACGCTGCCATGGAGGGGCGCACCGTCATCCAGTGGGACAAGGACGACCTCGATGCGATGGG
>Ga0157359_1000089_pt1 | contig 26371 bp, 33 predicted proteins | sample AttcapACBM3_FD_111482 | JGI IMG/M metagenome (GOLD analysis project Ga0157359, IMG submission 111482) | Fungus gardens microbial communities from leaf cutter ant in Botucatu, State of São Paulo, Brazil - Atta capiguara ACBM3 | ecosystem: Host-associated > Fungi > Mycelium > Unclassified ...
ATAGTAAAAATTAAAATTGAGATAATCAACACATAAGAAGTAATAGTAGAAAGGTCTTTGAATAGTAGAGCAACAAAGTTAGTAATGAATTTGAAGTTTGCATAAAAACAAGAATTTAAGCTAAAGAAAATAGAAAAACCAATATATATGAGAAATCTATTGAGTATACTGTAAAAGTGAATATTTATTATTAGAGATATAAAAAAGGACAGAGATAGATATGATAGAAGTGGAGTGTAATTTTGAGAATACCATGGCTTACATGTTATAATTCTAAAATTGACTAGAAAACAAAAGAAGTAAAAATGATGAGATGTCCAGAAGAATATGGAAAGTAGTGAAGACCAAAACAGAAGAAATTATGATGGTAAAAACAAAAGGAGTGTTACAATTTAGAGACCTTAGAGTTAGTTAATGAATTAAACCTTATATTGGGTTAACATAAGAGAACTCGATAGAGAACTCTGTATAGAATAGTCTACCTTATATACTAAAACCTCATGGTCTGTGCTAACTACTTCTAGCCTACCCTAAACAGCCATATGTTGTATATATTGTATAATGTTATCTTTTTAGAACCTTCTATGTTTTTCTATGTATTTTGTGACTTGTAACCATGTCATCTGATGTAACTGATGTGTGACAATGTGATCTTGTCACTCTAATCCTAACCATAGTTCTAAAAATAGAATAAAAGGAAAATAAATCAAAAAGAAAATAGAAATGAAAATAATTAAAATCTACTGCTTTTAACTTTGACATTACTCCCCTTTAAGGTTTTTTCTCCAGAGAAACTATCTTCCATCTTTGCCAGTTCTTCCCCAACTTCTTCAAATATTCATTTTCGAACTTTCTATCATCCCAACCAAACAACAACTTTGCTATATACTTCTCTGGTAGCTTACTTCTCTTGAACTCATCTGCCCTTGGATTCAACTTCATCTTCCATCTTTCTTCTATCCCCTCTTGTCTTCTTACTTCTGCCTCTAATCTTTCTTCAAACTCGTTTACCAACTCCCTTGTATTTTCCAAATTCTCCTTCTTCTTCTATATATTACTTTCTGCCATAAACCTCTTTCATCAGACCAAGTATCTCTCTACTTCTCTTATTTTTTCTGACTCTCTACCTGTTTCTTGTATTGTACTATTTGACTGACATTTACAACCAGATAGATCCTCATTGAGGTTGGCAGTCATAATTTGACCGCATTGGTAAATACTATCTTCTCAATAGTATATGGACCTATATATCAATCCACTAGTTTCCTCACCAGTCTTTCTTTGAACATCAAATCTTTCATACTCAACATTACTTTATCCTCTTTCTTCCATTCTTCACTCTCCTTTCTTCTCCTATCTGCTTGCCTCTTCATATCCTCTTGTATCTTCTTTAATGCAGCCCCTGCTTCTTTCTGCATTTTCTTTATTCTTTCCACAAATTTTGTTGCTTTTTCTACTTTTTCTTTCCTAATGTCTGCTCCTATTTTCAACTCACTTCCATAATTTGCTATAAATGGAGAAATCTTAGTCACTGAATGTATTTTATTATTTACCACAAACTCTGTCATCACTAGCTATTCTGGCTAATCCTTCTGCTTATGATCTACAAAGAATTGAAGATATTGTTCCAACTCTTGATTCATTTGCTTGGTCTGCCTATCTGTTTGTGGATAGAAGGTAGTTGACAACTTCATTTTGATTTCTAACATTCTGTTTAGCTTCTTTGTTAACTCTGCTGCAAATTGTGATCCTCTATCTGATACTACACTCTTTGGTAACCCATGCAACTTCTATACATTATCTCTAAATAGCCTTGCTAACCTCTCCGCTAATGTTCCTTCTATTATTGCCACAAAATGTGTCATCTTGAACAACTTATTATAGACTACCAGAATTGTATCTTTCCCAGCTACTAGTGGTAACTTAGTAATAAAGTTAACCATCAAGTGTGTCCATAGCTTCTCTGGTACTTCACTCAGCTTCAACTTCCCTGCTACTTCTTCCATCCTATTCTTCATTCTCTGACAAATATTATATCTCTCTACATATCTTCCTATATCTCTCATTACTTCTGGCCATCAATAATTTCTAGTGACCAATTCTGTTATCTTTCATCTACCTCCATGCCTTGCTACCAGTATATCATGATACAACTGGATTATCTCTACTCTAAGTTCTCCATTCTTTGGCATATATTTCTTCATCTCTTCTACTACTCTAACTATTTCTTTATTTTTACTCTTAGCCTTTTTTATCTTTTCTAGTATGTCTACTTCAGGTTCTTCTATTACTACTTCCTATATACTATGTAACCAACAGTTCTTAATAAATACTTGATTGTCATTGTCATTCTCTACTCTTACTTTCTAGTCTGGTCATCTACTAAGTCTATCTGCCTTCCTCATTTTTGTACCTGGAACATGTTTTAAGGTAAAATCAAATCTAGACAAATAAAATGTTCATTGAGCCTGTCTTTAATTCAACTTCTGCATTTTCATGAAATATTCCAAATTCTTATGGTCTGTTTAGACTTTGAACTTGAATTTTGCACCCTCTAATAAATGTCTCTAATTTTCTAACCCCTGTATTATTACTAATATTTATTTGTCATGAATCTTGTAATTCCTCTCTATTTCATTCAACAATTTTGAAAGGAATACCACTGGTCTCTATCTACTATCTTCACACTCCATAGATAATACTCCTTTCATAGCATAGTCTGATGTATCTACTTTTATCCTCATTTTTTATCTAGATCTGGCACTGCTAATACTAGTTTCTTTGTGAATTTTTCCTTCAGCTCTCTAAATGCTTTTTCTTGCTTTTCTGTTTATTCCCACTTCTAATTCTTTCTCACTATATTGTGTAAGGGTCTAGCTATAGACACAAAGCCTTGAATGAATCGACAATAATAATTTGCTAATCCTAAGAACTTCTGTACATTCTTGACATACTTTAGTATTGGTCAATTCAAAACACCTTTTGCCTTCTCTTCCTCTATTTTTATTTCTTCCAGTCCAATTATTACTCTCAAAAATCCTACTTCTCTTACTTTCCACTTATACTTCTCTAGTTTCACATACAAATTGTTCTTTTCTAGTCTCTTTATTACTTCTGCCACCAATTCATTATGCCTCTCCTCATCTTCCATTTCCACTATCACATCATCAATGAATGTCACCATCTTTTCTGTATTTATCAAATCTCTTAATAACTTATTCATCATGGCCTGGAACATGGCCAGTGAATTTGTTAGTCCAAAAAACATGACAGTTGGTTCAAAAAGCCCTTTAGGAGTTGTAAACACTGCTTTCTACTTGTCTCCTTCTTTAATTCTTACGTTGTTGTATTTCCACCTCAGATCTATCTTTGTAAACATCTTCTTAGTGTCAATATTCTCAATTATGTTCAAAATAAGTAGCAATGGATAATTATTCTTCACTGTCCACTCATTGAGATATCGATAGTCTTGTACCATTCTCTTTTTTCATTCTTCTTTCCTACAAAGAATACTGGTGCTGTCTAAGGTGACTTTAAGGATCTGATGTACCCTTTCCTCAACTGTTTATTGATGAAGTTGCATACCTTCTCTCTCTCTTCTCTTGACAATAGATATAATTTCCTCTTTTTTGGCACAAATCCCTTCTTCGTATCGATAGCATGATCCCAGACTTTTCTTGTAGGCATTTTCTCTGATTGCTTCTTGTCAAAGACTTTAATCCACTTATGAAACCTTTCTGGGACTAGCTTTTTTACTTCTTCTTCCGACTTCACAGCTTTTTCTTCTTCATTCCAAATTTCCTATTCTTCTGCTATCTTCCTTACCTCCATCTTTCTGGGTTTCTTTTCCTTCCTTTCTTTTCTTTTTTCTTGCTTTCTACTTTTCTCTTCTTTTTTCTCCTCTTCTCTTTGTTTCTGCCATCCTGACTTTCTCTGCTTCAGTCTCTATTGCCTTCCACATTCCTTTGGGCATTTGGTCATTTTTACTTCTCCTGTTTTCTAGTCAATCTCAGAGTTATGATAAGCTAACTACAGTATTCCTAAGATTACGTTCCACTTCTGTTCTCTTATCATATCTATCTCTGTTCTCTCCCTATGTCCTTAATAATAAATATTTATCTTTACTGTATTTTCTATCGGCCTTTTTTTGTTGAAGGTTCCATCCACATTTCTTACATAAATTGGATTTTCTATTTTCTTTAACTTAAATTCCTTCCTTTTTGCAAACTCTGAACTCATTACCAACTTTGTCGCCCCATTATCCAACAATACTTCTATTGTGATTCCTTTCTGTGTATCAATCCTTTCTAGATCTATCTTCACTGTTACCTCCCTTAATAATTCCTTCCCTTTTATTTTTCTTACTTCAATTTTTTTCTTCTTTCTTTTCTTTTCTTTTTCTCTCTTTTTATTTATTTCCTCTCTCTCCTTAGTTCTCTCTGAGTCTGATGTACTAACTTTTATTTTTGCTAGCTAGTACATTAAACCTGTTTGTAGAATCTAGTTAAAGGACTCTAGATTCTCCCTCTTTTTTAAATTGTCTCTGTATTCATTATTTTCCTCTCTTCCCCATTGTCCATACTCTAGTCTTCTACTGTCTCCCACCTTGATTCTTTGTCTTTTGTTTCTGCAATGTCGGGCTATGTACCCAAATCTGCTATATGTGTAGTAATTTCTTTCTCTGTCTATGTTTATAGCATAAGAGTTTCTTTGAGCAATCTCTTCCCTCTGTTGAGGATGTATCATTACCACATTTGTCCTTTCCACTCCCTTTATCAGAGTGGGTCCTGTTGTTGCCCACTGAGAAGGCATTTTCTGCCTCCTTTGCCATACTTGTGGTTGTAGCCTTACTTGTCACTGCTTCTGCTGCCTGGGAGCTGATCTTCCCTGTTCTTGTCATCTTCTCAATCTTTTCTCTTTTCTCTTGCTCTCCCTCCAATGCCTATCCAAGTTAGTGGCCTGTTCATACCACTGTTCTATACTTATTGGAGGCCTTTCTGCCTCTATTAACTTCTTTCTGATCATCTTATTTATTCCCCTCTTGAACTTCTCTATTAGGGAACATTCCTCATATCCACTTTCTCTTGCTGCTCTCTTGAATTCTTGAACAAATTCCTTCATCATCTTTCTCTCTTGCTCCAACCTTTTCAGCTCTGCTATCTTTGTTGATTTCTCATCTCTCTCTCTGAACTCTTTTCTTATATCCATCAAAAATTCCCCCACTATCTCGTATTCCAATAGTCCTGCTTTCAAATCCTTCAATATATTCTCTTTCCAGACATCTACCGATCCTCCCTATATATATGACAACATCTATTGAATCTGCTCCTCTACTGCTGCCCTTCTCATTTTCATTCTGACATATAATTGACATGCTGTTATGAATCCAGGAACCTTAAAGGCAGTTTTATTGAATATCTGGAGCTTTGCTACTTCTGTGTTTGTTGTTGCCCCTCCCACTCCTCCTTGTCCTACTTGTATTGTTAGCACCACGATTTGTTCCTGAAGCTATCTTATAATAGTAGAGTAGTCGAGTTGACTTATTTTGTGATAGGGAAGTAGGCTTGATGATGGTGAAGATGATAATAGTGGGAGTATGGGTGGTGATAATTGTTGTAGCAACCACTCGCCGGAATGGTACTTGTGATATACTGACTTCAGCAAAGCTCTCAGTAGGCTATCTAGTAGTGGGGATTACAAGAGAACTCGACAAGGAGCCCTCACTGTATTGCTACCCTATTTATATAAGTTACAAGTGGTCCATTTTACAACAATGTGTCTACCTCATGTCTACTCTGCAGTGACTGTGCAAGACTGTGCATCCTGCTCTAATGTCCATATGTCCTACATGTGGTAGCAATGTGATATACATGCTCCCTGATGTCATTGTCTAGGCTCTTCTATCATCTTCTAGGCCTATGATATTTCATTATGTGACATGTCATGTGACTGCAGTGTCATGTGCCTCTTCATTGTCCAAGAGAAAAATAAAGAAAAAGAAAAGGAAAATCAATATAAAATTAGAAAAATAAAAGGAAAGAAAAATAAAAATTGTTAGTGTCCAGCGTTCCATAACAATAATGTATATAAAAGAAGTGTGGAACCTGTGCTAGTCTCACCTTTTAATTCATACTCTGAGAAGAAAATCTCTGTAGGTGTTAGTGGGCTCTCTTCTTATCCCACCTTACACCATTTATTGATTACTTCTACTACTGCCCTAAAGAATTCTATACAATTTTGTTCTAAGAAGGACATTCTACTCTAAGCAGTGTTTTAAAAACAACTGCTATTCCTCTGTGTAGACAGGTCACAAGGGCACCTGTAGCATAAGGCCGATATTCAAAAAAGGTATAAAATACATCCACACAAGGTAATATGTTTACCTACACCAGTGGGCTTTAGTACAACTAAACAGCTAGGCTTTTCCTACCTAACTAGTATACCCTTTAAGCCTAGGGTCTGGTTATATGTCTTTTTAATGAAAGAGCAGTGTTGCTTTCCATCAAGGATGATAAGAGAATAAGTATAGAGAAGGTCTAGTGTTGGATGGTCTCAAAAAGTAAAATTGAGTTCTAATATTACAATTTAGAGACCTTAGAGTTAGTTAATGAATTGAATCTTGTATTGGGTTAATACAAGAGAACTCGATAGAGAACTCTGTATAGAATAGTCCATCTTATATACTAAAACCTCATAGTCTGTGCTAACTACTTCTAGTCTACCCTAAACAGCCATGTATTGTATATATTGTATAATGTTATCTTTCTAGAACCTTCTACATTCTTCTATGCATTTCGTGACTTGTGACTATGTCATCTGATGTAACTAATGTGTGACAACATGATCTTGTCACTCTAACCCTAACCATAGTTCTAAAAATAGAATAAAAGGAAAATAAATCAAAAAGAAAATAGAAATGAAAAGAAAATGAAAATAATTAGAGTTCACTACTTTCAGCTTTGACAAGGAGAAAGAGAGAAAAAGAGAAAAAAAAAGTAAGAAAAAAAAACACAAAAGAGAAGAAAAAATCAAAAAAAGTAAAAATAATGAAAGTAAAAAAGGTAATAAAAAATGGAAAATTTGGAATAAGGAAGAGAAAGTAGCAAAGTTAGAGAAAGAGGTAAAAAGATTAGTCTCAGAAAGATTTTATAAGTAAATTCATGTGTTTGGAAAAAAAACAAGTAAGAAAATATCAATAACAAGAGAAAAAAAAGATGTAAGAGTTTATCAAAGAATAATTGAAAAAAGAGTATATTAGACCTTTAAAGTTATTTTAAACAGTACTAGTGTTTTGTATAGGAAAAAAGAAAAGTAAAAAGAGGATAGTTCAAAACTATTGATATTTAAATAAATGAACAATTAAAAATAATTATTTCTTATTATTAATTTCAGATATTGTAGAGAACATAAGTATAAAGAGAATGTTTACTAAGTTAGATTTAAAATAATAATATATAGATTAAGAAGAGAGATAAGTGAAAGATAACATTCATAATACTAAAAGGGTCATTCAAACTTATAGTTATATTCTTTAGACTGACTAATTTTCCAGTAACATTCCAGATAATAATAAATAAAATCTTATAAAATCTAATCAACACTAGTAAAGTAACAAGCTTTATTGATGATGTAATTGTAAGAACTAAAGAAATGACTTATATATAAAATTTAAAAAATACAAGTAGAAGATTAGAAAAATGAAATTTCTAAAAGTAGTAATCAGACTAGAAAAAATTAAAATGAAGAAAGAAAAGGTGAAGAAAATGTTAGACTAGTTAACTCTGAAAGAAGTTAAAGATATATAGAAGTTTTTAAAGCTCACCAATTATAAATAGTTAGACTACTGCATGACCTAGTTAAAAACTAATATTAACAATACTAGACTTAAATTAAAAAAATGAGAATAGAAGTGAATGTGTTAGATTATACAATAAAAAGAGTATTATCTATGAAGTGCAATAGATGCTAAGTTCAAGTTTGAGATTTAGATGAACTATAAAAACTTATAATATTTTATGAAGATACAAAAGTTAAACTGAAAACAAGCTTATTAGATGTTGTACTTGTTAAGATTTAACTTTATTCTGAAACATGTACTAAGTATCAAAATAAAAAAACAAATGAATTTAGTAAAAGACTGAACTGAAAGATAGTATAGAAAATAATAATAATAATCAAATTTTAATTAAAGAATAATGAATTTATAGTTTAGTTGAAGTAATAATAGAAGAATCTAAAGTAGATATAATAAAAAAAGCTAGAAATTTGATATTGAAAGAAGGAAAAATATATATGCTGAAGAATGAGAAATTAAAGGTAGAAATAATCCAATTACATTATAATATACCAATAGCTATATATAAAGAAAAATGGAAAATAGTAAAGTTAGTAATAAGGAATTATTGGTAGCTGAAGGTAATAAGATATATATTGTTATAAAAATCACAAAAGAACTTGATAAGGAGTTTTTGTTGTATTTCTATACTATTCACACAAAGTTTTTATAGTCTATGTTAATAATAAATAACCCTACCCTAATGTCTATACATTAATCTCATGACTTTCATAAGGATACCATATTATATTCTGACATCATCCTTTTAGTTCTTTCTTCCAAAGTCTAGGCCTATAATCTTACATCATGTAATATATCATGTGACCATAGTTATGTACTTCTTTATTGTCCAAATAAAATTCAAAAAGAATCAAAAGAAAAGAAAAATTAACTCAAGAAAAATAAAAGAAAAATGTTAGTGTCTAAGTATACCATAATATTTACTGAAAACTAGTTATTTAGAAAAATTTATTGTGTTTAAATAAAAGTACAAGTACTATAATCTTTATTTTAAATAATTAAAGTATGATTTTGATGTCAAAGAAATACTTATTCTAAAAATAGTAATTGGATAAGAAAAAAAAGATATTTTATTAAGAACTTTAGTTATATAGCAAAATCTTTCAATAAACTTAAAAACAAGAATAAATAGAAATAAAAGCAAGAATATCAAAAGATATTTAAAAAACTAAAAAATAAAATTACTAGTTAACTAGTATTTACTTTACTTAGAGAAGAAAAAAAAAGTCTTATTTTAGAAATAAGAAGAAAAATAAAAGCTAATCATATTTTTATTAAAAATAATGTAAACAATTAAAAAAAACTATAAAATATACAACAAAAAATTATTAGTTATAGTAAAAGTTCTAATAAAATAAAAATAATATTTATTAAATTATCATAGAAAAAACAAATATCGAAATAAATTTAGAAAAAATCAAGTAAATACCAAAAACAACAATAAAATATTTAAAAATTTAAAAATAAATTATATAAACAAAAACAAGTTATAATAGTAAAAATAATAATATTTAGAAAAAATTAAATAGTAAAAAAACTACATTACTAAAAGAAATTTTAAAAAATAACATCAAAAAATAAGAAATATAAAAGAAATTAGAAAAAAATAATAAATAAGTATAATAATATAATAAAATAATATATCAGAATAAAACAATTTATATTTGGAAAATTATAAAACAAATTTTAAAAGAAAATTATAATTTAGTAAATATAAAATATTTAAAACAACAAAAAATTAAAAAAATAAAATGATATAATAATAAATTTCTCTTACTATATTAGTTATATTTTACTTTTCTGTTGTTAAAATTGTGAATTTTTATTTTGTATTTAATAAATATAAACTACTATTATATCTTATATAATAAATTGTTAATATAAAAAACAATAATAAAAATGTTTAAGCTAATTAAAAAAATTATTAGTAGTTGAAAATACAAAATAACATTAAAAAGTATATTTAAAGATATTAAAAATATTAGTAGAATAAAGTATAATATATAAAAAAATAAGAGAAATTTATTTATTAAAAATATTTTAAGATCTATAGTAAGAAATTAATATCAATATTATAAGACTATTTTTAAAATTAAATAACAAGAATGTTATAGTAGATTAATTTACAACAATTATATTACTTTTAAGACTTCAATAGTCTAGTAGTTTTAATTACTGAAGATTTAGTGAGAGCACTTAAGTAAGTATTCAAAAAATTGAGAGTTCAATTTCTTCTAAGTGCAAATATTTTAACTTTGTGACTATATGGTAGTAATATTATATAGCAATCACTAAGATTCTTGGTTTCTATAATTGGTATATACTATAGGACTAGTGAGTATTATACTATTGTCAGGACACAAGGTTTAGCAATAAACTTTCTAGAGGATAAGATCTGTAGATTTTGCAAGGTTAAATAGTCAGATTAGTTCTTATTGCAAGCATTATATCTGGTGATACCTATAACTAGAACTAAAAAAATAGGTCAATATAAGATAAGAAACAAGAGTAATAACAATCTGATCCTGGAGAGCTGATTGGTTAAAAGCTCAGCTTACTGTTAGTTCAGATCTATTCTAGAGCATTCACTAGGTTAGTAAGTAACAAGGCAGTGACTCTGAACAGGTTGGGGATCCACATCTTATAAGTATAAGCAAACCACCTGCTAGAGAATAGAAAGGTACAGCAGAGAGCAGTGTCTCTGCCAGGACTGGGTTATAGCAAAATAGAGTAGTCTCTTTCTTCTGGCTCGAGAGATCTATATCTACTATCAGTCTGCTAGTATAATAATGACTAGTTCAGGCTCAAGTTGAAGTTGGAGTGTTGGAATTATCAGAATGCAGAAAAACCCACCTAAAGTACTACATAGATACAATTTCATGCTGACCTACTTAGTAGGCTTAATATTATGATTTAGGTCCAAGAGTTAGGATAGAAGACTACTCTTGTATTGAGTGACACAAGAGAACTCAATAAAGTTCCTATTATAAGTTAATCTACCTTATATACCTTTCTATCATAGTCTATGCTAAACTATTTCTAACCTATTCTAAAGACCATGTAGTAGTTATAAGGCTAATATGTAGTTGCCATGTTGTATGACATCATCTTGTTCTGAAACCTTTTACATTCTTCTCCTTGTCACATGATCTGTGACCATGTTATGTAACCTGTGATAGTGTCACACTTTATCTTTCTCGTCTTATATTCTAAATAAAATAGAAACTAAGTCTGTTGTTTTTAATTCTGACACTTAGGCCATTAGGTCAGATCTAGTTCTAAATACACCCATAATGGGAAGGTTGTTAGTTAAAGGCTCAGCCTATCATCAGCTGTTGAATAGACTAGACTACACACTAAATAGATAAGTCTCCTGGCAAGGAAGGCCGCTGGACATGATAGTATAAAGAGATTAGTAGATGGGGGATAGCTCCCTACTGAACACTTTCTATAGTTTCAATAGGATTCTCTATAAGGGAGACTCTAAAATTTAGATCTAGACAAGCTATCTTAGAGTTATATCAAGGGAATTATTAAAAACAACAAGTGCATTACCAAGCTTATTGATATTGCTAATGCTTGCATTGATTTAGAACACTGGCTATTCTACTTCAAAACGTCCACAACCATTGTTATTCCTAAATCTAACAAGACATTGTACAACTCTCCCCCAAGTCCTTCTACCTCATTATTCTGTTAGTTAGCTTTTGATATTGTGTAGTTTTTTCCATCACTTAATCATCAACTTCTCTCTCTCATCATGAATAAAATGGGACTCAATCAGAAAGTTTTGGTTTTCTTTAAGAACTACCTAGTTGGAAAAAAAACAAAGTATCTCTGGAATAGTTTTCAATTTCTCTTTTATAACATAGATATTGGTGTTGGACAAGAATCAGCCTTTTTTTCCTATTCTCTCTGTTCTTTATCTTTCTCTTATTTTTCATATTCTTGAAAAATGATCAAAAATCCTAAGAATTTCTGTTTCTATCATTTCTTTTGTCAATGATGGACTTTTTATTTCACAGAACAAATCTATTTCTCATTCAAATACGACTCTTTTTTGTAGCTACAATGTTATCTCTTCTTTCCTTATGAAGTTTGGGCTTGTAATGGAACATGGAAAAACTAAAGTATTCTACTTTTCTAGATTATATGGAGCCTTTAACCCTCCTCCACTAAATCTCACCTCTATAAGAGGTCCTATTTTACTCTCCAAGGCTACATGATGATATCTTAGTTTTCTTTTTGATTAAAAATTAACTTTTTAACATCATATAGATTTTTATGCTAACAAAGCCATTTCCATGATCAAATGTATGAAAATGCTATGAAACTTGTCAAGAGGGATAAATTACCTCTAGAAAAGAAGACTATATAGATGTTGTACTTTATCCATAGCTCTTTACAATTTCTAACTATAATACTATAACAAAGCCCTATTGAATTATTCTCTCAGCATACTTCAAAAAATGCAACAAAGAGCAGCTCTTTGGATATCTGGCACTTTTTGAACATCACCTACAATAGGAATTGAAGCCATTTCAGGCCTCATTCTTATCCATCTTCACCTCAAGAAATTATATAACAAATTTCTTTTAAGAAGTTTATCACTTCCTCTTAACTATATTATCAAGTCTATTCTTTTATATCCTATTGAATTTAGGTAACATATCTTACATGACTACAAAAGATTTAATAAATATTGGAATTCTAGAAGAAATACTATAGCTCACTTTTCATTATTCCTCCAATTTAACTCTAATGTCTTTTCTTTTAATTAAGATGTTATTAATTCATATTGCATTTAACATAACATGCCTTTTTACTTATTATTTATTTTCTTTTCTTTTTCTCCTGTTGTTTCAGTTTACATATATATAGTTATGAAGTAGCTACTATAGTCTGCTCTTGTACTCTATGTAATGAATTGTTGATTTTTTTTTAAAAAAAAAGTCACATTACTTCTTTCTCTTGTACTATTATCTTGAATGGTAGGGCCTGTGAGAGAACTAGCAAATAAACACTTTCTTACATCTATATCAACTCTAAAGTCTCAGAATATAGCTAAATTACTATCTAGAATGGACATGGACATCAATGACACTATTAGAAAAAGATCTACTTTCTTGAACAGAATAACTTCTAGAAATATCTCCATCATTTCTAACGTATTATCTTGTACATATCATTTAAAGATGGAACACAACAATGATCTATCTGATGATATGGCAGTAGATCCAATTAACAACTCTCAGTTGTTATACAGTGGAGATGTTGAAGCTAAAGGCAATCTGGTCAGTAAGAAGATATTTGATCCTATTTCTGCAAAAGAATCACAATGTATTCAACATGACAATTCCATCCTAAACAAAGCACCAAAACCTTGAGATAAAGATGTGTCTAATAATAATACTAGCTTGTGTTCTATACAAGAAGACATTATTAACATCCAATTGTCTTATGATCCAAACTAACTAATGAACTCTGATTTATAGAATAGTAATTTTCATTCAGTATCTCTTCATAGCTTATTAGAGCACCTTCCATCAGATGCCAAGAGCATTAAGAATTGCTAATCATATTGATAATAAGCAAATCAATTCTAGTAAAGCTAATAATATTACCAACCTTAAGGGTATAGAAGAAGCTTCTTAGAAGCTCATTTCTTCTATTTATAGTTCAGGATGGGATGTGCTTTTTGTCAACAAGAACAAGAACTCATTCAGACAAATAGTTTCTAGTAAATTCACTTTTAAAACTAAACTGGTTAAATTAGGAAAAAAAAAGAAAGAAAAATCTACTAATAGACTACTTAGTATTAAAAAACTACTTCCTTTAATTCCAGCCAAATTCTCTAAGGAGATAAATGAAATATCAAAATATTTTAAACTTATCAAATCTGCCCAGAATAACAAGCTTGAGGGAAAATCATATATCCAGGCATTCAAACATAACATTTCCAACACCAAAGAAGTTCTCAAAATCAAGGAGACCTTCTTGAATCTCAAGGCAGATAAAATAGAAAATTATTAACAATCCTAGTAAGTTTGAATTTGAACTAAATATGACCACAAAGGGTCTGTTTAGGAAGTAGGTTATTATTCTGATGAGTAACAATAACAAATCTAAATTCATGAAAGATAGCAGTGATTACATAGCTAATATCAACAAATTGTTGCAAAGTATCAAATTAGATATCAGAGTTGACTTTATTCATTTAGAAAATTTAGAAGTTATGATTATCACAAACAAGGTCATAACCTCTCTTAATCTTCAAATGATTGAGAAATACATTAAGAATGCCAAAAATATTATTGCCAAAGGAGTGAAAGTACCTTGTCTTCCTTAATCTAAATCATACCTGAAAATTACAAGTATCCTGTATATCAAAGAAAACACTAACATTCCAATCAATGCAAATATAGTTGAGGAAATCTTGAAGAGGAATCATACAACATCATACTAACATTGAGACCCTATGTAATCAAGAATCCAATATGACCATTATCTAGTTTGATATATGAGATGTCCAGAGCAGTAGTAATGTCAAAGGACTCATCAACAGATACTTTAATATAGGAAGTTACATTGCTACAATTAGAGATGTTAATATGAACTCTAGAGTACCTTAGTGCAAGAAATGGGATCATGCAATCTTTTCTTACAGAATTCAAGAGTTCAAATGTGTCAAGTATAATAGCCTACATAAGTCCAAATACCACTGACACTTTGTGTGATGTTGCAAAGATAATAACAAGTCTAATCTTTTTAAGTTTGAAATGAAGCAGGGTAAACTGTGCTTTCACACTTTCAAATGTCTCAACTGCAAAGGCAACTATCAAGCCAACTTTATTTGGAAGCATAGGTTCAATTGAAAATGGTACTTAAAGAAGTACTAAGAAATTTGTGATACTAGAAAATAGTCAATTTGTTCTGTCAGAAACAGTAACTATTTATGAATATCAAAGATATTAAGATTTTTTCACAGAACATAAGAAAAAACAATTTGATTATAGACACAATCCTTGAAACTTGATATTCATTTAATGTCATCATTACAAACTCAAGTCCTTAGAGTTGGACAAGTGAATAAACCTTATATTGGGTTAACATAAGAGAACTCAATAAAGAACTCTGTATAATTTTTGTTCTTAACATTATCTCTCTTTCAAGGTTTCTTCTTCAGAGAAACTGACTTCTATTTTTGCCAGTTTCTCTCCAACTTCCTCAGATATTCTTCTTCAAACTTTCCATCATCCCACCTATATAATATCTTTGCCATATATTTTCTTAGTAACTCCCCCCTCCTAAAGTTTTTTTCTTCCCTCCTATCCAACTTTTCTTGTCTTCTTACTTCAGCACTCATTCTTTCCTCAAACTTCTCCACTGCTTTCCTTGCATTTTTCAAATTCTTCTCCTTTTCCCAGGTATCATGCTTTACTATAAACCTCTTCCATTGTACTAAGTACTTGTCAACTCCTCTTATTTTTCTTTTATTTAATATTTTTTCTATCTCCTACTCTTTGACTCTCTCTACTTCAATAGGTTTTCCTTTCTTCTTTTTCTGACCTTCCACTTATTTCTTATATTATATTATCTGACTGACATTCACAACTGGATGAATTCTAATTGAGGTTGGCAGTTGTAATTTGACTGCATTGGTGGATACCACTTCCTCAATTGTATATGGACCTACAAATCAATCCACTAATTTTCTAGCCAGTCTTTCTTTGAATACTAGATCTTTGGTACTCAACAATACTCTATCCCTCTTCTTCTAATTTTTACTCTCTCTTCTTCTCTTATCTGCCTGCCTTTTCATGTTCTCTTGTGCTTTTTTTAGTACTGCCCCTACCTCTTCTTGTATCTACTTCATCCTCTTCATGAACTCCATTACTTTCTCTACTTTTTTCCTCCTCCTTATATCATCTCCCATTCTCAATTCTCTTCCATAATTTGCTATGAAAGGTGAAACCTTTGTTACTATATGAACCTTGTTGTTCACTGTGAACTCTGCTGATGCCAACTACTCTGACCAATCCTTCTGTCTATGCTCTACAAAAAACCTAAGATACTATTCAAGTTCTTGGTTCATCCATTCCGTCTGCCCATCTGTCTGTGGGTAGAACACCATTGATAACTTCATCTCTATCCTTAGCATTCTATTTAGCTCCTTTGTCAACCTCACTGCAAATTGAGGCTCTCAGTCTGATACTACACTTTCCAGCAACCCATGTAACTTCCACATGTTATCTTTGAACAATCTTGCTAATTCTTTTGCTGATGTCCCTTTTGTAGTTGCCATAAAATGTGCTATTTTTGACAATCTATTGTAGACTACCAGGATTGCATCCTTCTTGGCTACTATCAGTAACTTCATGATAAAGTCTACCATTAGATGAGTTCATAGCTTCTCTGGTACTTCACTCAACTTCAACTTTCCTGCTATCTCTTCTGTCCTATTCTTCATCTGCTGACATATGTTGCATCCGTCTACATACCTCTCTACATCTCTTATCACTTCTGGCCACCAATAATTTCTTGTGACCAATTCCGTCGCCTTCCATCGGCCTCTATATTCTGCCACCGGTATATCATGATATAACCAGATTATTTTGGCTCTCAATTCCTTATCTTTTAGCACATACATCTTTTCTTCCTTCAATACTAGATCTTCTTCCATCTGCCATTCATTTCCTTTTATTACTTTTACTTCTGCCTTCTTCATCTCCTCTATTACTCTAACTATTTCCTTATCCTTACTTCTAGTCTTTTTTATCTTTTCTAATATATCTACTTCTGGTCTGTCTATTACCACTTCTTGTAAACTACGGATCTAATTGTCCTTAATAAATACTTGATTATTATTGTCCTTTTCTACCCCTACTTTCCAATCTGGTCTCCTACTTAGTTTATCTGTCTTTTCCATTTTTGTTTCTAGAATATGCTTTAAAGTAAAATCAAATCTTGACAGATATAATGTTTATCGGGCTTGTCTATGATTCAATTTCTGTGCCTTCATAAAGTATTCCAAATTTTTGTGATCTATCTAGATCTCAAACTTGAAATGTGCATCTTCCAGCAAATGTCTCTAGTTTTCTAAGCCCCTGATGATCACTAGTATTTCTTTGTCATAAATCTTATAGTTTCTCTCAGTTTTGTTCAACAACTTTGAGAAAAAAGCTACCAGTTTCTATTTACCATCTTCACACTCCATTGATAATACCCTTCCTATAGCATAGTCTGACATGTCAACTTCTATCCTTATTTTTTATCTAAGTCTAGTGCTGCTAACACTGGTTCTTTTGTAAATTTTTCTTTCAACTCCCTAAACACCTCTTCTTGTCTTTCTATCCACTCCCACTTCTGATCCTTCTTCATCATATTATGCAAAGACCTAGTTATAGATATAAAGCCCTGTATGAATCGACAATAGTAGTTTGCCAATTCCAGGAACTTTTGGACCTTCTTAACATACTTTGATGTCGGCCACTCCAAAATACCTTTCACCTTATCCTCTTCTATTTTTATGCCTTCTGGTCTGATTACTACTTTCAGAAATCCCACTTCTCTCACCTTTCACTTGCACTTTTCTGGCTTTACGTACAAATTGTTCTCTTCCAACCTTCTTATTACTTCTGCTACCAGCTCATCATGTCCTTCTTCCTCTTCTGTTCCAATTATTATATCATCTATAAACATTACTACTTTTCCTATATTTATCAGGTCTCTAAGTAACTTATTCATTATCATTTGAAAAGTCACTGGTGAGTTTGTCAACCCAAAGAACATGACCATGGGTTCAAATGATTCTCCAGGTGTCATGAATGCTGCCTTCTACTTGTCTCCTTCTCTAATCCTTACATTGTTATAGTCTCATCTCAAATCCATCTTCGTAAACATCTTCTTGATACCCATATTTTTGATAATGTCTGAAATGAGTGGCAATGGATAATTATTCTTCACTGTCCACTTATTGAAGTGCCAGTAGTTCTGCACCATTCTCTTTTTCCCATTCTTCTTTCCTACAAAGAATACTAGTACTGTTTGAGGCGACTTCGAAAGTTTGATGTACACTTTTCTCAATTGTTCCTTGATGAATTCACGTACTTCCTCTCTCTCTTCTCTCAACAGTGGATACACTTTTCCTTTTCTTGGTACAAATCCCTTTTTCATTTCAATAGTATGGTCCCAAATCTTCCTTGTGGGTATTCGCTCTAACTGTTTTTTACTAAAGACTTATCTACTCATAGAATTTCTCTGGAACTAACTTCTTTGTCTCTTCTTCTGATCTTGCAGCCTCCTCTTCTTTATCTCAAATCTCTTATTCCTCAGCTACCCTCTTTACCTCTATCGTCCTTTTCCTCTTCTATCTTTTCTATGTTTGCTTTTTTTCTTTTTCCTTTTCTTCTTGCTTCTTTTCTGCTTTCTCTTTTGCCTCTTCTTCTTTCTGTTTCTACCATTCCTGCTTTAGTCTCCAGTGCCTTCCACACTCTTCTAGATACCTTGTCATTTTCACCTCTCTAGTCTTCCAATCAATCTCAGGATTGTGGCAAGCTAACCACAGTATTCCCAGAATCACTTTCCATTTCTGTTCCCTGATCACATCTATCTCTGTTCTCTTTCTATGCCTTTGGTAATAAATGTTAACTTCCACTGTATATTTGATTGGTCCTTTCTTGTTGAAAGAACTATTCACATTTCTAACATATATAGGTTTATCAATTTTCTTCAACTTAAATTCTTATTTTCTTACAAACTTCAAACTCATCACCAACCCTGTTGCTCCACTATCCAAAAATGCTTTTACTATCACTCCTTTCTGCATATCTACTCTTTCTAGCCCAATTTTCACTGTTACTTCTCTTAAAAAGTCTCCTTTGTCCAGATTGCAGGTAGATATACTATCTACTATTCTAGAGAGTACTGCAAATCTGTTATTATCGAAATATAATTGAGGACTATTAGATTTCTCTTCCTGTTTAAATTATTCTGTCCATTATTATGAGTGTTCTCATATTCTATCCTCCTTTCTTGGCCCATAATTCATCTTTTACAATTCCATACTAGATAGCTAAAGTCTCCACAACTGTAACAATTTCTATTCTCCCTCCTATCCACCTCCATAGCATAGAGGGTTCTTTATATACCTCCTGCTCTTTGCTGAGGATGTATCATCACTGTATCCATCCTTTCTACTTTCTCTATCGGAGCAAGACCTGTTGTCGCCTGCTGAGGTGGCATTTCCTGCCTTTTCTGCTATACTTGTGGTCATGGCATTACTTGTTACTGATCCTGCTGCTTGGTGGCTGATTCTTTTTGTTCTTATCATCCTTTCAGTTTTTTCTCTTTTCTTCTGCTCTCCCTCTAATGTCTGTCCAAGTTAGTGGCACACTCATACCACTGTTTTATACTTGTGGGAGGTCTTTCTGTCTTCATCAGCTTCCTTCTGATCATCCCATTCATTCTCCTCATGAACTTCTCTACTAATAGCCTTTCTTTGTATCTGCTTCCTCTTGCTACTCTTCTAAACTCTTGAATGAATTTCTCTATTATTCTTCCTTTCTATTCTAATCTTTTTAATTCTTCTATCTTTACTGACTCTTCCTCTCTTCCTCCAAACTTCTTCTTGATGGCTGCCAAAAACTCCTCCACCGATTCATATTCCAATTCTCCTTCTTCCAACTCCTCCAAGACATTTTCCTTTCAAATGTCTGCTGATTCTCCTTGCACATATGATAACATCCACTAAATCTGCTCCTCTACTGTTGCCTTCCTCATCTTTATCTTTATGTACAACTTGCATGCTGTTATAAATCCTGAGACTTTTGATGAGATCCCATTAAATGTTGGTGGTTTTACCACCTCTGTGCCTACTGTTACTCTGCTCATACTTTCTCTTACCTGTACCATTAGTACCATAATCTGTTCTTAGAGTTGCCTTATGATAGCAGGATAGTCAAGTTGACTTATTTCATAAGGAGAGGTATGGTTGATGTTAGTGATGGTGATAGTGGTAGGAGTATAGGAGATGATGATGTATATAGAGGGAGAATAGAATCTGTACTGGTTTTGTTCTCTGATTTGTATTCTGATGACAAAATCTCTGTAAGTGATAGCAGGCCCTCTTTTTGTTTTGCCTATACTGTCTACTGACTATCTTTCTAACAAAAGAGTATATGATTTTGGTCTAAGGAGACTATTCTACTCTAAGCAAGATCTTAAGAATTCCTGCTGTTCTCTTACATAAACACCTCACAAGGGAAGATGTAGCATAAAGCTATTAAGTGAAAAGATATTGATCATATCCACAAAAGGTGATACGTTTGAAGTGTACCAGTAGGCTTTGGTACAACTAAATAGCTAGGCTTTTTCTGCCTAACTAGTATACTCTTTAAGTCTAGGGTTCAGCTATATGTCTTCTTGATGAAAGAGAATAAGTGTAGAGAAGGTCTGGTGTTGGATGGTCTCAAGAAGTGGAATTGAGTTCTAATGTTACAATTCAGAGACCTTAGAGTTAGTCAATGAATTGAACCTTATATTGGGTTAACATAAGAGAACTCAATAAAGAACTCTGTATAAGATTGTCTATCTTATATACTAATATCTAATGGTCTGTGCAAGCTATTTCTAACCTACTCTAAACAATTATGTATATGCCTTAAGATTAACATATATTTTATACATTGTATGATGTCATCCTTTTAGTACCTTCTATGTTTTTCTTCTTGTGTTACATGACTAACCCTAACCCTAAGTTCTATAAATAGAAGAATACAGAAATAAATCAAAAATAAAATAAAATAAGAAAGAAAATGAGAAAAAACTAAGTCCACACTTTTCATTCTTAATAATCATCTTTATTCAAGAACTGGTATAGGCCACTATTTACTCTATACCAAGCTTAAAAAGTAAAGAAGGAAAAGAGTTGGTAGGAGTTTCAAATCATTCAAATTAGTTGACCTTTTCTAGAAATTCTTTGGTTGACAACAATTCTTCAAGAGTTGTAACTTGTATTAACATCAGGCTATCATCTTTTCATTTTTTACTTTGCAAAGATATTTTTAATCATAGGGATATTTCTCTTGTCTTGTTTTTGAACAATAATTTTGTTTTCTATTTGATAAACATTTATTTGGACTCATTTCAAGCAGTTTTAAAGTATTTTAAGAATGTTGAGGTTGATATTCAAAATATTTTGGTTATGACTGGTGATTTTAATATTAAAGACAATTTATAGGATTCAGTGTACCCACATTATTCTTCTCATAGCAATTTATTATTTGACATTGCAGAATTTTTTAATTTAGGCCTGTCTAAACCCATTAACCAAGTTCCTACTAGATATTCTGATAATAGTCAAGATTTAAATTTGATTCTTGACTTGATGTTCCTACAATTTGGGTCAGAGAAACTAAACAATCACTCAATCTAGCCAGAGTAACATTTCATCTTAGATCATGCTCTACTCACAATTACTATTTTAATAGTTAAAGAACATATTCAAACTAAAAAGTGAATGATTGTCAAAAATAGTGATGAAGAAAAAGTCTTCATCAACAATCTCATCAAAACTATCAGATCTATTGATATCAGTGATTTATTGGATGTTGAATCTCTCGAAAATGTAGTTCTAACTCTTGTTTGTTTTATGGAAAGAATATAGGAAGAAAACTTAAAGATTGTCAATATCACCATGCACTCTAAGACTTGGTGGAATGAAAAGTATAATAGAGACCTTAAAAAATATAAGTTGACCAAACATGTCGAAGATTGGAAGCAGTTTAAAAGAATAGTCAAGAATACCAAATGATTTTTCTTTAACCAAAAAATTCAAGAAATCTCTAACAAAAGAAGAGGTCTATAGAAACTCATGAATTAACACAAGCTTTCTACTGTCAAAGCTATCAAGCATAATAGTTATCTGTGTATAGAAATCAAGGATTTTTGGTTTGCTCTTTACTTGTCATTCAATACTACTCAAGACTATCAAATCGATATTAGTATATTAGACAAAATTTCAAACAAATAACTTTCAAAATGGGTTTCTTTCTCTGAGAAGGAATTTACTAATTCTATTACTAAATGTAACAATTTATTAACTTTAGGACCTGACAAATTATCTTGGAGCCATCTCAAGTATATTGTTAAAGACAAATCATGTTTAAAGAGTATTATTAATATTGCTAATACATGTTTTGAGTTAGGTCACTAGCTTTCCTATTTCAAGATATCTATGTCTATTATCATTCCAAAACTCAACAAGGAATTGTATGATTCCCCTAAATTCTTCAAATTAATCATTCTTCTTAATACTATAGGAAAACTCATCAAAAAAGTCATAGGCAATAGACTTCAATTTCATTTGATTTTGAATGATTTCATACATCCAAGTCAATTAGACAGTCTGAAGCAAAGGTTGACATCTAATACAGATATTGTTCTTACTCACTTCATTTATTCAGGTTGGATCAAGTATAAAATAACAAGTACTTTAGTCTTCAACATCACTCAGTTCTTTCTCTCTCTGAATTACTGTCTACTCCCCCTCATTCTCAGAAAAGCTGGTTTTAATTCTAAAGTCAAACATTTTAGTAGAAAGAAAAACTTAGTATCTCTGAAACAATTTTTCTTCTTTGTTTTTCAATGTTAATGTTGGAGTGGAGCAAGGCTCTGTCCTCTCTCCTGTTCTATCTGCTTTGTATTTAGCTTCCATTCTTTACATTCTTGAAAAACATCTAAAAACTCTAAAAATTCCTGTCTCTATTTTATTTTTTGTTGATGATGGACTTCTTATAGCTTAGAGTAAATTGTTGGCAATTTTAAATGACTTTCTCTTTTATAGTTATAGAGTTACCTTATCTCTTTTGAAGAAGTTTGGACTAATATTAGAATATAGAAAGATAAAGGTATTTTATTTTTCTAGGTCTAATGGCATTTTTGACTCTCCTTCTCTTAACATCTTTGTATTAAGAGGTCCCATACTTTGTCCCAGGAGTATATAGAGATATCTGGGGTGTTATGATATATGTGAAAACTAACATTTTTCTTTTTCTTTTATTTATTTTTCTTGATTTAATATTTCTTTTCTTTTGATTTTTTTTCTTTTTCTTTTTAGACAATGAAAAGACATGTGACTGCAGTCACATGATATATCACATGATGTGAGGTCATAGGCCTAAAATGGGCAAGAATGAACTAGAAGGATAATGTCAAGGAACATGTTAACAGTATGTCTACCTCATAGTGTACACTTAGTATACTTATGGACAATATATGAACTTTAAGATAGGGTTAATTATTAGTAGCATGGACTATCTGTAAATTATATAAATAGAATAGCAATTCAACAGGCTTCTTGTTGAGTTCTTTTATAATCCCCATAATAATATCTGCTCTTAAGATTTATTACTTATATCTCTATTAGTTTTGTGACTAGTAGTTGCTACAACATGAGGTTTATTTTCAATAGAAAGCTATTTTTAGCCCTATATTGATTATTATACAAGCAAGGTTATTTCGGCTATCAAATGTATGAAGATTCTTAGTAATTCAATTTATAGTCTTATTGTCATATACAAGTCTACCTGTTCAGAAATTACATCCCTATAGTGATATCATCTCCAAATTATACAAGTCTGCTTTCTATGGTGGCCACCTTTCTCGCAACACACTTTATGACAATACTGCAACCATCTAGATATTTCATCTTCCATGGTGGAATTTGACTTGGTCTTCCATGACAGAGTTACCTCTGTCAGTATTTCAACACTAAAACTTCTGTTCAGGGTAATAGGGGCTTTACCACTAAAACCCCAAGCATTTCCTATAATATCTGTTTGTATATAAGACTAGTAGTTACATTGTAATTTGCTAGTCTGATAATCGATAAAGATAATTCTTATTAAACTCAATTTCCAGTATTCAATGGCAACACACCAAATCAGCACTCATTTTTATCTTGGACTTCTTCCTATCATCTGAAGTTGTGATCACATGGCAGACAGATGGTGCAGCACATAAGCTGAAGCCAAGGTTGTTCCACAAGTTTATATATCTTGGAGTCCATTTTGCAGACTTTCACTCTAGTATGAACTGTGCCTAACACTTATCTCTCATCAGAAACAACTTCTATATAGAAGTTGTATTCTTTCTATTACTCTCTATAACTTCCAACTTTGGTATTATAATAAAGCACTATTATTATATCCTCTTAAGAAACTGAAAAAGATGCAAAGCTATTTATCTACATCTTTGCAAACTCAGTGAAAGAATTCAGCTTAGAGCTTATTTGTTCCTAAATAATCACATTTTGAGATTATTGCTTGAGTTGAAACCTTTACTTAATATTAATCCTTATTATTTTTTGTTGAATTCACTTACTTCACATCAATGATTGATAATCAAAGGTTTTGTTGTCAACATGAACAATAAATTTAATGAGATATTCCTTGTATTTGATTTGTTCAATAAAAAGTTTTTTTCTGATTTTAGAATTGTTAATTTTTTCTTTAATCATTTTTATTTTTATTTATTTTGTAGTAACTTAACAACTTGACCATCGTGTCCTTATTAGACTCCTTTTATGTTCTAGTAATTACTGACACTAGTATCAAAAACAATATAGTTATATTTATCACTCATATCCATGTTTAAGATAAACCTGTCATTAAGATAATTCATTACACTGTAAATGTTTTAACTATAGAAGTTAAACTTTTTGCCATCAGATGTAGCATCAATTTTTTTTTTTTTAATTTTAAGTCAACAATTTATTACACAGGGCACGATGGCAGTCCATGTCTATAGGAGGAATTATGTATGAAGTATCAATACTCTAACTTTTTTATGTAGTTACCTAATATAAAGGACTATTAAGAAATTGAACCCATAACCTCAAGTAGGTTTGAGATAGGCATAATATATATAGATGGGGTTTCTTTCACTATGTCATCTCTCTCCCAGTGTAGTATCAATTAAGCCACTAATATCCTAGATATCTCAAAAATTGTCATTATTATTAATTTACTTTACATTGCTTAAAGGATTCTTGACTCTTCAGTACATCTATATCAAATTTATATAGTTATTATTTCTAAAGAACTTAGAAGATTTTTCATTAAAAGTTATAATAATTCAATCAAATTCTGAAAATGTCTAAGTTAGTATAACTAGTTACTTTATAAAGCTGTTGATATAGAAACTAAACATTTTCATTTATAACCTCTATATTCATGTAAGTTGTTTTAGGACTTTAGTAAGAAAAATAAGTATAATGATATTTTATCTAGCTGAAAGATGAACTTTCAAGCCTTTAGATCTAAAGGAATATCATTTTCTTGATTTTTTGATAAAGACAATAACTCTTTTAAATTTATATATATATATATAAAAGATTGTGGCTTAAATATTTTGAGCATTCAAATTCACTGTGTACAAAAGCAATTAGAGCAATAGTCAATCATATTCTAATTAACAAGTATAAGCTAAGATTCTTTTCTCAGTAAGATTTTAGTTGTTTATGTAGATTTTATTTTATAAAAACAAGATATTATATTTTATATGAGTATAAAAGGTTTAATATATTAGAATTTGAGAAGAAATTTGATAAGTTATTTTGTTTTCTTTTTAGAATTAAATAATAGCATATTTTTGTTTGGAAATGTAACTATTTAATTGAGTTTGCTTTTATTACAGACTAATTTTCTTTTTTACTCTCTTTTGTTTTTGTTTTTTTTTCTCTTTTATATAATTTAGCTTTTTTTATATATAATTATAAAATAACTATCACAATTTATCTTTATATCTTATATAATAAATTGTTGATTTAAAAATAAAGTAATAACAATAGTAGTAATATTATTAGAAAAAATAGCTAAGATTTATTAAAACAATATATAAAAAATTCATAAATTTTTAAAGAAAATTCTTAGTAAAAGAAAATACTAATTTGTTTTACAATTTAAAAAAAACTTATATAAGATTTTAGAAATAAAAATCATATTATTAATAGTATATTACTTTTAAATAAATAATTAGATAGAAAAAATAAACTAGAAAATTAAAATAGTTGAATAATATTTATTTTATAACTAAGCATTTCTTATTATTATACTAAAATTCTATTATTAATAACTATTTTATTTAAACTTAATTTTAAAAAACATTTATAAAAAAGAAATTTAATAATAAAAACAAAATTATTAAAACTAAAAACTTTTTTCAAAAAATTAGAAAATAATAAAATTATTTATAAAGTAGTTTAATAAGAAAAAATAATTTTTTTAAAAACTAAAATAAAAAGATAATATATAATTAAAATAAAAAATATCTAGTTAAAATAACTTTTAAAAAAGTTAGATTAGAAATATTATATATATATAAATTTACTTTTTTAACTTTAATATATTAGAATTAAAAATAGTAAACTTGTTTTTTTTATTTTTATTTTTTTATTTAAATTTCTTTTATTTTTAAATTTAATAAAAAAGAAATAATATAATATTACATATAATA